>JAABUO010000809.1_pt1 | contig 49103 bp, 35 predicted proteins | sample 5559291 | NCBI WGS metagenome assembly JAABUO01 (sample SAMN10711878, study PRJNA513372) | rock metagenome | isolation source: Antarctica rocks | place: Antarctica: Victoria Land, Finger Mt sud | reverse complement strand
ACTCATGATATTTCGATGACAGCTTTGCTTTAATATCTTTCAAATTCTGAGTCGTTTCATCGATTGAAGAGACGTTTAGAGCGTTCAAATCGCACTGAGTATTGTACGCGATTTCTCTATTGATGTTTGTCATGAATAGAGCAAAGACTTCAATCTTGTTTCTCTTTGAATGATTCAACAGTGTTTTGAATGAAGCTGCGTCTATGCTTTGAATCAAGAATGACTCTTTTCGAATAAATCGTTTGAGCATCATAAAGATCTTAGTTTGAATGATTGAAGAGAACAAAGATGATCGTGATCAACTTGAGTGCTTTGAATTGAAGAAAATCGAAAAAATCGAAATAGAAGTATTCAATTGATTCGAAAAAACAATGACGTCGTTTCACATATTCAATAATATTTCGTTTTTGTTCATTCAGAGCTTACTCAATATGACTTCATGATGATTGATATCAGCTATTAGCATTGATACAGTCAATTTCTTATGACTTTTGATGATGAGATTGAGTAGAATTTTATGAGTGATGATCTTCTTAAATATCTTTTCATCATAATCTCTTATTAGCTTCTCTTTTGTCAGTGATATAGATTGAATTCCCAGTTTCTCGCATACTTTATCAACTAAATTAGAATGTATAATCGTGTAAGCGACTGAATCACTGTCTATTAGAGAACGAAGGCTGAAAGATCAATTCTGAGAGATGAGATGAGTGTCAATTAGAAACGACTTTTCAAAGTAATTTTCTTTCGATAGAATTTCGTCTAGTTTGCACAAAGATATAATCTCTATTTCTTCAATGACTTTTGAAGAGATGACTAGTTTTTTGAATCGAAATTCGAATCGAAATCAAAGCGATCATATTCATTGTTCACTGCATTGATTCTAGTAGATCAATCGAGGCACTCTTTAAAGCTATGACCTGATTTATGACATATGAAACAGCTTTCGACTAGAATGTCTGCTTCCTTGACGCTAGTTAAAATCGCGTCGCGCGACTTTAGCTGATCAGACTTTGAGTGATCGACTGACTGAGTGACAACAGTCGCTCTATGAAAGATAGTCTTAGAAAAATCATTGACGCGTTTGATCTTGTCTTTGATCTCTCGAATGACTCGCTGATCATTATTCAAATGAATCAGATAGAAACGAATTTCTTTTAGAAAATCAGATTGAACTAGTTGATCTACTCAAACAAATTGAAGACGAGAGTGTATTTTATCTTTCAGATCAGCGATCAGTTGCTTCTTGTGATAGTCTAGATAGAAAGATAAACGTTGAAACTGAGTATAGAATTCATTGAATTTCTTGAATTCTTGAATCAAGTTGTAGTATTTTCTACGAAAGTTGACTTTCTTATTTGAATCATTGAACAACTGAGCTAACTCTTTCAAAAGATCGTCGACGATTCTATAGAGATTGACACAGTCACGTTCGCGTCTAGCTTGAGTGATCTCAGCTGCGTCATCGAATAATCTAGAATGTACATAGCTCAATTTGACTCGTTCATTAGAAAAAAGATCGACGTTGATCTCTAGTTTATTCTGAATTTTTCCGTATCAGTTCTTTCAAGTAGAGTTCTTTTCATCAGTAAACAGCGAAGAATCAGGTATTTTTTGAGATCTAGAACGCTCAGAGTAGATGAAATCAGAAGAAGTGTTTTCTTTAGCTTGAAGTTTAATCTTCAACTCTTTGATTTCGTCTTCTTGTTGTTTATTTAACTCGTAGAGTCAATCTGTTTCTTCATTAAGAGCTAGACTTCAAGTCTTTCAGATTTCGTAAAACACGAAGAGTATTATCGTTTCAGCGAATGATTCGTCATCTTCATGAATGAATGATGCAGCACTTGATGATTTCGTTCGTGATTTCGATGAATCAGCATCAGAGATTTGAGAGAAACGATTTCGAAATTCTTCGAAACGCTCTTCAGTGAGCGAATGACTAGACATGATGAGGTTTGTTTTGAAAGAAAGTCGAACGAATGACGATGCTTGATGATTGAAGAAGAAAAACGTATAGAATGATGTTTAATCTTCAATAAAGAAGATGAGATTTGTTTGTTGATTAATTTGATTGATTCTCTAGCAAACAACGAAGGTTTTTTATCGTTGAATCTATTGATCGATTTGATTCTTGAGCAATTCACGAAGATTCTTTATCGTGATTCTCGTAATTGAATGAACTTTGCGTACTTAATGAGTGATAAGTAGTCTAGCAATTCAAACAGTCTCGTCGTTGATTCTATTCAACTCTCTAGTGTTGTTCTATCTTTCGATTATCGTCGATCATCAGGTAAATAAATTTCTTTAGACTCGTTCTGCCTAGACGAGTATGTTGAATGAGTAATGAGATCAGTATTGTGTGATTAACGAATTCTTAATATAATGTCAGAATTGTGCCTAGATGATACAATCAGTGAAGATCAGAATTGATAGTGCTTGATCTTTAAAAATAGCTATAACTGAATATTAAGAATACAGAAGAAGATTGATACAAAAGCTTCTATTTATGTAATGTTCAGAGACTGCGCTAGACTCGAAAGAAATGTGTTTGTGACATGAAAAGAATATGATGTAGATGAACAAGATGTTGGTGAAAGAAAAGAGTGTTGAGTCATATCTGAGTCATATCTGAGTCAAACCTGACTAGCTCGCTGATTAGTTCTAATCATTACGCAGAGAACTCGCTAGCGTTTACTGTGAATTGATTAGAGCTTTAGCCTTGTTCAATCTTGATACGCTCGTAACATAATTTAGATTAGAAGATAAGATTAACTCAAGATTCAAGAAAACATTGATTTTCTTTAAAATGATGCTAAACACTTTGATGTCTTTGACATAAGCAGCATGATCAAAGCTTCAAACTTTCAACTCAACTATGTTAAATTGTATAGAAGATCAATCAAATTAATCTGCTTGAGAAACAACAGAAGTTTTAGAAAGAAAAGAATTTTGACACTTAATTTTCAATGAGTATTCTTTTTAAATGACTTGAAGAATACAATTAAAAGCTTCTTGTTTCAGATGAGAAACAAGATTGAACGAGATTTGTTTCTTGTAAATAAACTGAGTATTAGTTGACTTCTCATGAAAACACGAAGAATTATATTACTTCTTATGAGCAGATGAGAAACTGAGTTACTTCTTGCAAGTGAATTGAAAACTGAATTGCTTCTTGTGAGTGAATTGAAAACTAAGTTACTTCTTTCAAATGAATGAGAAACTAGATTACTTTTTACAAGCAAACTGAAAACTGAATTGCTTCTTTCAAGTGAATGAGAGACTAAATTGCTTTTTATGAGCAAACTGAGTGCTGAATTGCTTCTTGTGAGTAATTTGTGAACTGAGTTGCTTCTTGTGAGCGAATTGAGAGCGAGACTGAGAAAAAGTTACTTTGTTAACTTCAAGCGAGAAATTTTCTTCTTGTTGATTAAAATCATAGATCTTGACAAAAGATTGATAACAATGATTAAAACAGAAGAAGAAAGACAAGATGAGAATATTGTGTTCAAAATTGACATCAATGACGTGATGATGAAATTATGATAAACTCATGATGATGAGATATTGACTTAATTCAATGACATAGAAGAATAGTTTTTTGATGTGTTCATCAAGAATCATTGTGATTTCAATGACATAAGTAATGTTATCAATTAAAGCGACTTGATCATTAAATTCTTGAAGTCTGCGAGAGTGAGTTAATTGATGCAAGAAGAGATGATGTTGTTGCGTGAAGAATTTATTTATAAAGACATAAGTTGAGACTTCACTATCAATCAGAGCGAGAGCGAGAACTCTAGATTGAGCTTGATGTAGAATACAAAATACTATCATGTGACTATCTTTAAATGTCAAATTGAATTCAAAGAGTTTTAAGACAGATTTAGCAGAAAACTTTCTATATGATTGAAGTAAGAGTGAAAAGATTGAGACTAGTAAATAAGATGATATGTATACAGATTTCTGAACATGACTTAGCTCAAAGACTAAACTTTTCTCACAGACAGCAAGACTTCTTCATTTATATTGATGACATCATTATTGTAAATGTTCATGATATGCAAAGTGAAGAACTTCTTATTTGAGCATTCTTTAGTGATTTTGCTTGAATGTTGCAATTTGCAATAGTAGCACAGCTTTCACTTATTGCAGATTTTCTTGATTTCAGAAACAATCAAAATCTTATCTTGAACGATGACAATGACGAAGTTTAGATTCATTGACTCATCGAGAAATGAGAAAGAGAGAAATGAAGATACTGTCAAGACAACAGTCACAGAAGTGATGGTTTTTGAACTCAAAGAATTACTGATTAATGCAGAGATGCTCTTGACTTTGATGAATGAAATGATGATGAAGATGAAGTGAGATTGATGATGTTTAAGTTACTGAAACTCTTCATTGATATCAGAGAATACTTGAACTCATTGATGAAAGATGAATGATTGAGTTTCATCAAGATTTCATCAAAAGAAAATGATGACTTAAGTGAAATAATTAACATTATGCTTCAGACAGTCAATCAATAAGAAATCTTTCATTAAAGAATGTTCTTTCTTTTAATAGAAGAGATTGTAGTAATCAACAAAGTTATTCATGTCTTGCTTCAGAATTTCACGAAAATATAAATGAGCATCTTTTGTTTCAAAAGAGTTGTTGCAGTAATGATGCAACTTATGTCATCAATTTGCAAAGATAAAAATGATACAAAGATTATTGACTCAATATTAACTCATTAGATTGTGAGTCTTCTTATCTATGATGAGTCATGACTCGACATAAATGATCTTGACTCGATGAGAGAAATAATGATCATCGTTCACATTCATACGCTGTATCAAACTCTGCTTTCATTCATTCAATTAATCTTTGTTTCTCTCATACTTAAATATGTCAAAAAGCTTCTTGAATCTAAAAGTAATGAAGACAGCAACAAAATTCGCAGAAGAATGAATGACAAGAGAAGATTGATTGTTCAAGATTTGTGTGATGATCTGAGTTATCATCATGAAAGATTGAGAATTCAATTCTATATAAACTGAAGAATTGAGAATGATGAATGAAAATGAGATGATAATATCATGTTGTTGAACTTGATTTTGAAGCTTACGCATTACGCGAAAGATCTTGACTGAATTTTTGATCACACTTTGAGCGAACTGTTTAACAGCACGCTCATCATTGATCAAGAGATTGTAAGATGACTTTATTTAAGCGAAAGAGTAACTAGATGAGATTTCAATGTATAAAAACGTTGCAGAAAGTGTAGATCTTTTGTAATGTCAAGGACTAAGTTAAACTAAAGATACTATCAATATAAAAGACTGATATTATTATTACTTTGATAGAATTTAGATACAATACAATACATCAGATAATGTATAAGATGAAAGACAAAGAATGAAAGAAAAGAATGAAAACTCAACTTTTATATACATGAATCGAGCAGAATCAAGACTAAACAATAGTTTTATGACTTAAGATTGCAAAGATTCATGCACATGACTGAGATGATTGAAACAGAATTGCTGAAACTAAATTAAGATAATGATGACTAGATTGATGACTTGATTCATTGAACTGCGAAACAGATTCAATGAATTGAGATTATTTAAAACATCAATGATTTATGTTTTAAATTGAGTTGATGATTTGACATCATGACAGTTTAGTACTGTATTTATAGCTGATCTTTGTTTTTCGTCTTTCATTTGATCAAAATTCAGCAGCTTGTTGTTAATTTCAGCTGTGTAAGACAGTTACACTGCTATTATTTTTTCTGCTACTTTGTCTAAACAGTTTAGCAGCGTAATAATTCTGTATGTCTTTGAAATTGAATAATTCGACTTGTCTGATTTTTTCAGAATAATTTTCGTGTCTTCGCGTCATATCTTCGAATGATAATCATTTTCAATCAAATCTGAGTACATTAAATTGAAGATTTTCAATATGCTTTTATACATTCGCTGTATGATTGCAAATGACATATCATCTGATTTGAGTGCTTTTCTGAATGCTGAGAAGTTAATAGCGTGCTTGATTTTCTCTTCAATAACTCTTGATCATTGTATACTTTCGTTTAATAGTAATTCTTCATTGATTTGAATTTTCAAAGATGATGAGTACATTGCTTTCAGAAATGTCTCGCACTTTTCATTGAATTCAATTTTTAATTTATTTTGCGAGTTTTGTATTGAAAGTAGCTTTTTGATTAAACGTGATTTGATGAACTTATATGTTTGAAACACTTCTTTTTCTTCGATGTTGTTTAAAAAATTGGTTCAGAATTGATTTTTGATCAACTTTATTGCATCATAATACGAATTTTGCATTTGCACTATCTCTGCTCATGCGTCGTTATTTCTGCATCTTTTTCAGATTCGCTTTTTTGACGACAGCGTCTTTTGCATTTCAATAAACTCATTGTTTCATCAGAGTTTTGATTTTACGCATATTCATTGTTTAAATACGAATAATTTCACTGTATTCTTGATGCATTCAGTCAAATAAATGACTTTTACTTTTAAATTCGTGATTCTTTACATCTTGACAATCATTTTGTCTTTCGTCTTTTGCAAATGCTCATTAAAGTCTTTTCAGTCGACTTTTTGCAAATTGTATGACGGGTTCAACGAATTTTCAATTAACTTCATCTTTTTCATAACTATTGTAAATAAAATTACTTCATGATTGAATTCTGTGTTTGCATTCTCATTTATATGTTAATTCTTGATGTGATTGCATATATTCTTTGATGCAAATGTTAAATCAAGTATCAAGCTTGACTGATCTAAATAGCTGTGATATGTGTTTATATCAGAAGTGTTAATCAGATTGCACTTATGTAAATTTACTCAATTTATTAATGCTTTCGTTCTAATAAAGTTGATCGATAACGAGATTCATCTGTATGTGATGTTGACTATGAATCTTTTAATTCTATTCTGTGTTCGAATAGAAGTCAGAAGAGTCAAGAGATCTCAATTCGACGCAGTTCAAACGATGTTAGAACGTTGCGTGATCAGAAAAGTCATCATGCAGAGTTTTCATTCACACGATAACACTTTCTTTCTAACAGTCACAATCAATCTACGAAGAAGATTAATGACATGTCAATGTCAGTAAGAGATGAAAAGATACTACTAGTAAAATAGTCGATTCAGATGAAGAGTTTGAAAGTCGTGACTACAAGTGATTAAAGAATTTGCAACTTGTTGACTGCGTTGATATTGAAACGTCTTCATCACATTGACAATGTCGTTGAGTAATTGATGAAAAGATATCAGATAGAATAGATGAATCAGATGATGAGTCTTAAGTTTGTGACTACATGTGCTTGAAGAAGTAGTGACTCGTCGATCACGCTGATATACTGAAAAAACTTGAGCTCATCTTCTTTACTTGACGTCAAGTCATACATCTATCTACGTGGAAAATCGAGAGTGCATGAGAACGATCAGAATGCATCTCTACTATCGATCAGCTAAGCATCGAACGATTGCGATTGCACGTCTATACTAACAATCTATTCAACGTCTACATGACATAAGTCAAATCAAGAGAAGAAAAGAGTTATTCAGTACAATCACACTCTATCTTCTCATCATGCACGTCTCTCTTTCATCACACATTTCTCTGCTCAATGAATGACAATCATTGAGCAAGAGAACACGGTTTCTGCGTTACAATCATGAGTATCATGAGTGCAAAGAAACGTCTTTCATCTTCGAAACAAGAATCGAATCAAAACATCATTGTATAGAATATTGTCAATGAAGAGCAGAGCAAAGACAATGCGTTACAACAAACAGCACAGACACTCGTAAGAGTTTACTCGAGCATCACGCGCTGAATAGAAGCTATGGATTCATTATTGATAACACAGTGTCAATTTTATTGTTTCGACGATGTGAAGTCGTTGTGTAGTCGATGAGCGATTTTCTTTCTCAGAGAGTTTTGTTCATTCGATACACATAGCATAGTTTCTCTCATGAGTTGAGCTTAAATCGATGTCACAAAAGTGTATGAATTCAAATCAAATCAAATCTAATAAAGTTTGAAATTTTTGCGTTTCATCAGCTATGATGTGCATTAAAGTCTTCAACGATAATAACTTTTTGTTTTGAATTTAGCATAACTTTTGCTAATTCTCGCTCAATCATGTATAATTACTCGTCATCTGCATTTTGTGATTCTTCGTTGTAAATATTGAACAATAAAATTTCTTTCTGAATTTTATTGTTCACTATTGATATCACTTACATATTTTCGCTATTGACTATGTCTGATCTTGATGTGCATGTAAATTTCTTTGCGTTTTTCGCAACAAATATCAATACTCTGACATGAGTATTCTGAACATTTAATTTGATGCAGATAAACGATGAATGCAAAATTGTTATATTCTCGTCTTTCATTCATGATTCTTGTAGTATAATAATATCTGTCTTGTTTTTCGCAAATTTCATGCATGCATGCATAATTTGCGTTGATCTTACGCAACTGTGCTGTAGAATTCAAATATTCAACGTGTTTGCAAAACTTTTGTCATTTGCGTTGTTTTATGACGTTTCGACTGCGATACTCATTACAATTTCGTGACTAGATGATCTTTTTGTGAGCTAATGAGCTGAGCTGTCTGATATGTTTTGCACATTACGCTATTTACCAAGTGCGCATTTTGACAGTTGCAGCAATTAAATATCATGTGATTGCATGATTGCTTGTCTTTGCACGTAAATAATTAACATTTATGATCTCAGATCTGATGATTTCGCTCGCAGTACAAGCATCTTGATGATCTGTTACATTTGTTCTATAAATGTTTAAAGATTTGACATTTTTGACATTAATCATTTGATCAATAGTCTTTATATTCAACTGTTTGATATGTTGATTTCGCAGTTAAGAGTTGTTTTTTCAAATGTCTTTGTGCTTCTGTCTCGATTTTGAAAGCTAAAATCGTTGATGCATGTTTATTTCATGATCAGTTTTCGCTTTTAGATAATCATATAAAATTGATTATTAGTTTCAATTCAAGATTGAAGAACTTTAATTCAGTTTTTAAATTTTTCATTTCAGTTTTTGTGTTGAAGGTTTCAGTTTTCAGACTGTGTATGACTATTTTGTGTCATTTCTCGTCTTTCTTAATGCTTTTAACATCAAAAACATACTTTCATATTGCTCTTTACGCTAGTAAGATGTCTGCAATGTATTTTTTTGAGATCATCAAAGCAATGTTGTTTTTCTTTTGCATTTTGACTATCATGATGACTATTAGATCGATTTTCGCCTTTTTCAATGTATTATTCATCGAATCTCGCATTTTCATCATCTTTAAAGTTCAGTTCTCATTTTTGAGATTGACAATGAGTCTTCTTTCGCGATATGATATTTCTTATGATTTTGACGAGAATTTCTTGATGATCAGATTTCATTCGTCTGCATTTGCATTTGCATTTACGCTTGTGACTTGAGCTGCTTTTTGCACATATGTGAGCTTCTGCGTTGATTTTTGCAAATTTTGCATGACTTGCAACATTTGCAAACTCTGTGTCTTCTGCAAGATTTACGAATTCTTTGTCATTTGCTTTGCATTGATTTTCTTTTTGATGTTTTCAGCATTTTGTTGAATCAATTGAAGAATGATCTTCAGTTTGTTGTTTGTTTGACTTTGAAGTTGATCAATTTACTTCTGAATCGAGTTTTCTATGCTTTCATTGCATGCTCTTTGAATGTAAATTAAGCTATGATTTATAGTCTCTTTCTGTTCTGATAGAGTCGACAACAAGATTTATCTGTACGAGATGCTGACTACGAACCTTCTGCAAGCTATGCTTGTCAGAAGAGCTGAACAATCTCATCAACAGAGCAGTAACAGCGCGATACGCGCATGTTACGCTCACATACACAGATCGAGCATCGCATTGCGATGCTCACAAACAACAAGATCACATGATCAAATGATTATGTGATCAAACAGCGAACGAAAGCTCACGTCAAAGTGATCAGCTTTCACAATACACAGATCGAGCATCGCATCGCAATGCTCACAAACAACTCAAAGCTCATCTAGTCTGCTCAACTAGATGATCAAACAGCGAACGAAAGCTCACGTCAAAGTGATCAACTTTCACAACACATCAATCGCTCGTCTAGCTCGCTCAGCTAGATGATCAAACAGCAAATTCGAAAGCTCACGTCGAAGTGATCAACTTTCACAATTTCGATTTGTCTATATGATCATTTGATTATATAGACATGTCGCGCGCTCGTATGCGCATTCTAACGATCTGACTGCTCAATGAAAAGATATACAGCAGCGATTATGACTAGATTACATGTAATTTAGCATACACACAGCGCTTCAGTGCTACTATTTAAATAGATAGCATCGTGTTTCATAGTCTTAGACTGCATAAGCACGTAAAACTTGAAGAAATTAAAAAAAATTAAAAAAATCTGTTCTGATAGTGCTTGTCTTAGCTTTTATTTTTATTTTTATTTTTTTATTTTTTTTTTATTTCTTCATTAAGTGCATGCAGTCTATGACTATGACACTATCTAGGCACTGTGTGTATGCTAAATTACATGTAATCTAGTCATAATCGCTGCTGTATATCTTTTCATTGAACAGTCACATCAATAGAGTGCGCATACGAGCGCATGAACTGTTTATATGATCAAGTGATCACATAGACAATTCAAAATTGTGAAAGCTGATCACTTCGACGTGAGCTTTCGACTTGTCTGTATGATCATCAAGCTAAGCGAGCTAGGTGAACTTTGATCTATGTGAATGAAAGCTGATCACTTCGATGTGAGCTTTTGAGTTCGCTGTGTGATCACTCATCTGAACGAACTAGATGAGCTTTGATCTCTGTATTTGCGATGCATGTAAGTCGATCAGAAAATCGAAAAATCGATCGATTTACTGCATCACGCCTGTCTGTATGTGCGCAAAAGCTGAGTCGTGCCTTCGCAGTATATGTGTATATGTCGTATATGAGCTGCAGCATGTATGCTGCTGTCATTCTGTGTATGTGCGAGCTTCAACGCGTTGACGATCGCGTTGTTATTGCTTCGCTTTTCGACTGTGTGTGAGCTCAACATGTGAGTAAAGCGCTGTTATTGCTCTGTCGATGTTGATGAGATTGTTTAGCTCTTCTGACAAGCATAGCTTGCAGAAGATTCGTAGTCAGCATCTCATACAGGTAAATCTCGTTGTCGATCTGCTTGTCTTAGTTGATTGACTGTGAATTCAATTCTTTCGCGCAGTCTCTTTATCTGCATCTTTTTAGAAATGACATCGTAGCACTTGCTAGTACTAACTTCAATTCTAGCTTCTTTTTGCGAACTTTTCATTACTTTTCGCTTTTTCATTTCTTTGAATTTCACAATCGCTTGTGTTTGCTCTTTTTGCTGCAAATTTGCATTTCGCAAATTGATTATATTCTTGTCATTATGCGCATTTGCATGTGAATTTAGCATCAATGCATCAAGTGAACTAAACATGTATTACGTTTTTCTATTTGCTGATGTGAACGATTTTTGTTGACTGCGAAATAAATCAACAATGTTGTTCTGCAGTTGTTTACTTGTTGATAAACTCATGCTAAGTTCATTTCATAGATTTATTTCAATCTTTAACGTTGACTTTTTGATTTCTATCATCAACGTTTTGAATTCTAACTCTAAGCTATTGCTTCTGCTGAGTTTCACGTTATCATTCGCGAAACGAGGCAAGAAAGAGCGCATAAAGCGACTTTTTATATTTCTTTTCATAAAGGTTTTTCCTCGTTTCAAGCTTCTGACTTCTAAAAATTCACTTGACATCGCTTAAATATTTTTTTAATCTCTTACTCAGAGCGTTTCACGTAGACAGTAACTTTAATGTAAAGATTTCTTAATTTCTATCTTGAAATCTGCAATAGATCGTCTTCTATTATTGACTTATGTCAGATGAAAATGATATAAATCTAGTCTGCAAGAATCTAGATTACTCTTTTTGATAGAAAATGCTTGACGCAATTACTTTATATTTCATGTATTAAAGTAGTTGCTTTATCTTGCTCAGAATAGTAATGACTGATTTCGACTTATTGTCTTGCGCATTAAGAAAAGATAAAACAGATAGTGATTTAATAAGAAATGCTGTACTTCTCTGAAACAATGTTGTTTTCTGTGCGATCTTCAAATGCAAAAGAGTTTGATTTCAATTTTTGTGTCAGTACACAGTCTTCTGTGCTGTTCTGAAGTCGATTGATGACTTGTTCTTTTCGTGTGAGTTTGCTCTTCGATTTATCAATCAAATTACTGTCTGAATTGATGATTCTTTCTTTTGCGTTGATGAACTTTTGTTTCTTCGCCGATTTTAGCCTGCGTGAGCGCGAAAAATTTCAATTTTCGATTTTTGACTTGCGACGCAGTCATCTGTGAAGCTATTGAGTCGAATGAGAGCTTGTTTTGATCGTACGATTGTGCTCTATAACTTGTTGATCGATTTGATATATTATATACTTCGATAAATTAATTACATGTAATCTTTTTTTTTGCACTTGATTTTACTGAGTCTGTTTAGAATTTTATTAATTAAAGACAGTGAATGATGATTTTTTACAGTAATTTTGTTTAAATCTTGATAATTCATGCATAAATAAAAACTATCAGTTTTTTTAAAAAATGAATAAAATAAATATGTCAATTGAGTTAATGAAATGCTTAATTCATTCTTTCATTAAAACATCATGTAAATACTGTTTCACAATTACTAACTCTGTGTTTAATAAATTATACAATGATTTATATAATGATTTTGCAATGATTTTGATTACATGATTATAATCTTCATGCAAAAGCAATTTATGAACACTTTTTATTGAGAATAACTGTGATGATTCAATTTACTAAATGAATAAATGAAGTTTATAAAAGTAATATGACAATGTAATATTTTAAGCAGACACAGTATGAATATATTTTATAATAAAGCTAATTATTAAGAAGTTCTCAATAACTCAAGAGAATCAATTAACTATAAAGAGTTTATCAAGCATTATCAAGTTAAACATGACATAATTCATGATATATTAAGTTGAAGATATGACTGTTGAAAATGTTGAAAACAGAGAATGATACTGTTATCTCTGTGATTAGTAATCTTTGCATTTATTCAATGCTAGTGAATGAGTATTTACTCTTCGCTCACTTCTTTTCTTTCTTCTTCATTCTATATGTTCTATTTACTAAATAATTGAGTCAAATATATTTATATGTTTTTCTACTTTTATGTTCTTGTATATTAAGAAATTATGAGCTTGAGTTAATTATTTCACTATTGAAAAAATAACAAAGAACAGAAGCATTAAACTTGCTGTCATTAAAAGACGAAATTTTTTCTTTTAATCAAATTTCTAGAACTACTTTCATACTTCAATTCTCATACAACAATGAAAGATTCAAAGATTTATTAAGTCTTTAAGCTAAAGAGAAGCGAAAACTATGAATCATGAAAGAAGAATATAATCAATGTCTTGAAAGTCAAAGATCTCTGAATAATCATCTTGAAGAAGTTAAAGAAATCAACATCACTGTCATTCAACGTCTTGACAGCAGATAAAAAGAAGCATATCATTAATGTTTAACATTGAGAAGATAGAAATGACAAAGTCAGCGATATAATTGACTTTAGCTGTAAAAAGAAATTCAGAATACATATATTTAAAGCAAATAACATAACTAAAATGTGATTTATTCTGAAAACTCAATATAAACAGTTGAATTTGATTACTTTATTTCTGACAATCAAAGAATTGACTCAATCAAAGCAATTGAATTTCAAATTCATTTAAAATTATGCAGACTTGCTTAAGCAAATCACTATTAAGTGTGCAGACATTGAAAAAACAGTAAAATCATGAATGTTAAACAATCTTTTTCTTCTAAATTTTAATGAAAGTTTAGAATTATACATTTTCAATCTGATACAAAGCATCAAGATCAATAAATTCAAACTATTAATTAATGATATGATTATAACTTTAGTTGATCATGACAAATGATCAAATTAAGAGAAGAACTTCAGCTTCAAAAGTATGATAGTTTAGTTTAATGATAAGAAGTTGAAGTTTTTTCGAAAAAGATCAAAGAAATGCACTCATTGCAAGTAAGAAAATCATAATGAACAGAATTGCTGACTTCTACATTTGAAACTTCATTCAAATAAACGAAAGTTCTTTCAGAAAAGAAAGAATCTGATCAAAGAAGATGATGATGACTTCAAGAAAAGTTTTGAAGTCAAAATAGTCAGAATAGTCAGAATAATGAAAATCATCTGTTAAGCTGATAGTCACACAGATGTCTGATGAATAAACAGCGAAGCTGAAAATTATATCTGTTATGATATAGACTTGTTCAATAAATAATTATATCAAAAAATCATTGATAACAGCATTGTTACTGCAAATAATGAGACAATACTCATCATTAAGAAAGATTGAATTATAATTAATGTTTTGCTGAATGATTAATTAATTAAAATTCAACTAATCAATGTTTATTACTATTCAGAACTATATTATAATTTGATGTTAATCAATCAGATGAAAGTCAAAAAATATACATGTAGTATAAAGAATGACAAATTTTGATTCATGAATTCAAAGAGTATCATCATTCTCGTTAACTTGAAAAACGATGTGAAAGCATATTTCGTGAATACATTAATTAATCTCTCAAATTTTCGATTTTTGACAAGCAAAACAGAATCGATCAAGACATCATAATGTTAATGATATAAACAATTAACTCATTTGAATATGATAGACGTTAAACATTTAGTCAACATGAGCATCAACATTGATGTAAATTTAACTAATAGTTTGAAAAACAAAGAATTCTCAGAATTGATATGTGAGACTTGTGTCATAAACAAGCAAAATAGAACGTCAAGTTGAAAATCTTACATCAGAGTCATCAAAGTAAATGAGTTAATATATTTGAATCTCATCAATGATGATAAAATATTTAAAATCAATAAAGAATTCAGATATGTAATTACTATAATTGATGACTGCAGTCAATTTATGATCATTTGTTTACTAGAACGAAAATTCAATTTAAAAAATATACTTTAAAAATATCTGAAATTAATGAAGATTTGAAACATCTTGATTTATCAACTGCATTCAAATAATAAAGATGAGTATGTTGATCATCAAATCATTAAATTGCTTAAAAAGCATAAAATCAAATAAAAGTCAATGATATCATATAACTTAAGTCAAAATAAAGTTGCAAAGCAATGTTTTTACATTCTTTTTGAATAAACTTACGTTATATTGACTAGCATCAAATTGTTGATATGATTATGAAATGAAGCAATAATGACTGTCATTTATTTGAAGAATAAAAGTTTTATCATTGCGTTGAACAAAATAACTCTCTATGAGATTTGATATAACAAGAAGTCTGATCTTAGTTATTTACATATGTTTGAATGCATAGTCTATCATCATGTGAAGAAAATTCATTGAAAGCTCAATGATAAAAGCTTAAAATATTAGTTTTTGAGTTATGAGAAAGTCAATTAATTTCGCTTGTGAAACAAGAAGAATGTACTAATATTTAGTCACGTTCAATGAAACAAAATAATCATTAAAGTTGAAGAGTATGATGAAGATTTTTCAATACTAAGCTTTGATGATCAAATCAATGATGCATCTTCTTTAATAAAAATTACTGAAAATGCAAAGATCATAAAAATCATCAACAATCATTAAACAAAAACATTAGTCACTTTACAAAAAGTTAAAAGCAGATTACTAAAATTAGAATCAAGTGAATCAAATAACTAGTTCTGTATGACATATCTTCATCACATATGACGACAGCGATTTATCGAAGCGTATAATATATCAAATTGATTAAAAAGTTAGAGAGCACAATTGTATGATTAAAATGAGCTCTCATTCGACTCAATAACTTCACAGATGACTGCGTCGCAAGGTAAAAATCGAAAATCGAAATTTTTCACGTTCACGCAGACCAAAATCGACGACGAAACAAGAGTTCATCAGAAGAAGAAAGAATCATTAACTCAAACAGTAATTTGAGTAACAAATCAAAGAATAAGCTCAGATGAAAAGAACAAGTCATCAATTGATCTCAGAACAGCAAAAAAGATGTTATGAGTCTGCATAGAGCGAATCATATGAGTGTATTCTAATTAAAAGTTCAAAGCTGAGAAAGAAAGAAGATGCAACACGTCGTGAGTTTTACTCACGAAGACACGCTAGGTCGCTAGCGTGTCAACATCAGCTCTATACTAGTCTATGATAGTTTGACATGATCTATGTTAAACTAACTTGAAGTGTATGCTTGCAACATTACTTTCTCTCTTCATTTAACAATGTTCTCATTGCTGCAGCTCGATCAATCTTTCTTAAGTTGATTTTTATCTTAACTTGTTCAAATATCGTTCATGAAAGTCATTTACAATCTTTGAGCATTCTTTGAATTCACTTTCATCAACGTTGTATCAATGTAGATCGACGTCGTATTCTTTTCAATTGACACGATACTGTAGTCATTTGTCTCGTTCGTAGTGCCTGAAGTTCAGTATGTTCTTCACTTTTCATTCATCTTCGTCGTCAATCACTATAAAGTCAGATGATTCATTTCATTGTTCATTTAAAGAATTCTTTGAATCTAGTTGCAGCAGATTTGATGCAAACTTCGAATGTATCTTCATAGTTGATGATAGTTTCAGTCGATAAGCATGTTTGATCTCAATCAGAATCTTGAAGAATTCTAGCATCTTATGATCTAGCTTCTTTAATGATCGTAAGATCATTATGTTTCTAGAATTCAGAAACATGATGTCATTTATCTTGTAAATCATTTTTTTTCGATGCTTGTCAATCTGTTTCTTCATTGTGACTCTGACTCTTGCTAAGACTTGCTTAATTAACGTTAGTGATCATTTCATGTGTTCGAATATATTCTTTGCTTTGCTCGCTTCAATTTTAGCTTGAGTGATTTCATATTCAGTTGAATCTGAATTGAAGCTCATGTGAGAGTGAAAGTTCTTATTTAGAAAGAACGTTGACTGTTCAATTAACGACGAAATAGCATTGTTATCAACGAATTCAGTCATAGATAATCAGGTGAATCAATCATCTTGCATATATGAGCAGTAGCTTCGTAGATATCATTTCACATTCTGATTCGCTCTTTCTGTCTAATCATTAATCTGCAAATGATAGTTGATGAATAGTTTCATCTTGATGTCAAGTCTTAAGCATAAAGACTTTCAAACAATCAATATGAATTATGAATCACGATCAAACACTATTGATCTTGATAGTTCATGAGTTCTGAAGACTCATATCAACAGTAGCTTGACTGTTTGTTCTGCGAAGATTTCTTCGTCATCTGATTAACATGATATATAATGTTGTTTCTTAGACAATCGATCTATGACTGTCAGAATCGCGTTGTTTTTATCACTTTCTGATAGATCAGTAATGAAGTCTAATGATATGTTCTGTCATCACTGCTTGAGTATGAGCAATGACTTCAGCAGTTCATTGATTCAATCTCTCAATGCTTTTGATCTACGACAAACATAACAGTTTCAAATGTAGCGCTTGATTGTCGTTCTCATCTTCGATCAGCAATATGATTGTCTCAGCAAGTTCAACGTTCAATTCATGTCAGAATAATCATTGATCAAAAGATTATGTGCTTTTCTTATCAATCAAATGATCATTGACTGAGAAACTCATAGTTTATCATCTTTTCAGAGTACTTCATCAAGTACTTTGCAATTGTCTAGATCAATATCTTAACAAGTTTTTTTGTTCTGTTTCATGACTATTTGAATATTAAAGCACAGTTGATTTGTTTGATTTTCAACTATAATTTGATTCTGAATAGAACTCATTTCTTTGATTGAATCTTTGTTAACGTTCGATTCTTGTTCTGAATCTGAGTTAAATCTGAGTAAGATCTGAGTCAAATCTTGATCAGCTTTCTGATCATCTTCTTGATCAGCTTCTATTGACTGCAGCTCAAATTTGTCTTCTGACAATAGTATCTGATGCTGATATAGCTTTCAATCATCGTTTGCTTCAACTGACTTGACGTCTGACATTCTGATCAGCGCGTTGACTTTCAGATTCTGTTTTCTCAACTGATATATGATCTTGAAGTTATATTCAGATAACTTCTCAGCTCATCTAGCTTGTCATCTGATCAGTTCTTTGATGATTATGAAGTACTTCAAATTCAGATGATCGATGAAGATCTTGATCGAAATACTCGTACATTTCAATTTGAAGCATCAATGTTTTAAACAGCGAATAATGATCAGCAGTTCTTTGTCGTAGATCTCGTAGTTGCATTCTGCGAGAATCATGTTCTTGCTATAGAAGATCATTGAATGTAGAATGTTTTTATCATCATACTGAGACAATACTTCGTCGTTCACATAGTTCAAGAAGTTCATTTTCAGAATAACTTTTCTGATTGAGTCGAAATGCTTCAGAACAAGAACTGTCGTCATCTGTTACTTTAATTCTTCAAAGATCATTTAACAAATCTCTATTCATTCAAAGAGATGATCTTTTCAAGTCAGCTTTATCATGAGTTAAATGATTTTTGAGAAGTTCTTTATGAATCATCGATAGAAATTGCAGAAGTCAATGAAGATTTGCACATGAGTCAACGATCGCGACACTTCTCAGCTTCGAATCACATTTACTTTTTGAGAGTTCATTCGTAAATCATTGATGAATATCAGTAGTTTAAGAAATGAGATTTTCTGAATCTTGAATTCGCACTTGTCAATGTTTATCTGCAAGTCGACTTCGCGAAGCTTGTCTAACACTTCTTTCACATGAGTTCTATGTTCTTTCAAGATTTTACTATAGATAAGAATATCATTCAAGTATGTCTGACAAAACTTGTGCAGACAGTCAAAAAATACATCGTTGATATAGTGCTGAAAGAATGCAAATTCATTGATCAATTTAAAGAGCATTACTCTATACTTGTAGACATTGAAGAAAGTAACAAAAGTAGTTAAATTCTCACTTTCTGAACTCATGCGCAGTTTATTGAACGTGACGATAATGTCAAGTCAAGTCAGATACTTACTGTCTTGAATTCAGACTAGTACTTCGTTTATCAAGAGTATTGAGTAACGATTTCTTTTGATCAGAGCATTCAGTTTTCAATAGTTCATGTAAAAGCAAAGACTGTCATCTTTCTTTTCAACAAATAGTATTGATGAAGCAAAAAAAGCTTTGCTAAGTGTAATGAACTTCTTCTTCAAATTTTCTTCTAGATACTCTTTGATCTTCTGCAGCTTGTGACTTGACATAAAGTACAATTGACTTCTAGAAAGTTGATTCTCATCTTCTAATTCAATCTTGTGATCGTATAATCGATGCGAAGGCAAATGAATTGTCTTTTCTCTATTGAAAACATTCAGAAAGTCGTGATAGATGATCGAGAGCTTCTTCTTCAGTTTATTCAATGACATGATTGATGTCATTTCATTCAGTTCTGCGAAATCTTCGACTGAGCTAAGCGCTTTATTGATTTCATTAATGATCAATGAGAAGATCTTAATCTTTTTATTCTTGACTAGAGTTTAATACACAGCGACTTTGATCATGACAATATTGACAATCTTCTTTACTTCAGTTGACTGAGAAAGTCAAAGTTGATCGAGATCAACTTGAGTGCTTTGCTTTGCTATGAAGACAGATTCAATGAATCGAGCAGATTCAATGAATCTATTCACTGATTTCTGATTCATGAGTCTCTTCAAGATGATCGTTGATGTAACAATTGAATTCAAGTTCTTTCATTTCATTTTGCAGATCTCGCTTGACTCAGATCTGTGAAATGCTGATTGACTGCTTGCTTTTGAAACAACAGATTTCGATGTTCAAATATTCAACGAGAATATTAATTAATCGTTTGCAGAGTTTATCAAAATTTGATTTCTTTTCAACCAGAGATTTTCAATGATTATCTTGTGCTGTTCTAGACGAGTTATTAATAAAGACATCATTTCATTCTTGTATTCTTGTATTCTTGTATTATGATCGATGTATATAAAGCGTGTGTAATCGACTTTTGATCAGAGATTTCATTATACAATTGAATCGACTTTGATTTTGACAGCGATATTGACTGAATATCAAAGCATTCACATAGTTTTGACACCAAAGATTCATCGATGAAAGTCATGTCAGTGACTTCAGTATTTATTAAAGCGAAAGATTTAAATATTTTTTCTAGACTACTCAAGATGACGTCAACAATGAACGACTTGAAATCAAATGAATCATCAGATATGCTGATGAAACAGAATATGAATATATTGCTCTCAATCACTACTTTGACGAGAGCAGGTCGTTTTTCAAATTCGTAGTGATTTCATGCACTTGAGTCATCTCAAGACAATCATATGCTCTATGTTCTGACTTCTTGCATTTGAAGCAAAGTTCTTTCTTAAACAACTCTTTCTGAATAGAATCAAGATTCGATCTTCTGAGTTTCTTTCACAAAGAAACTGATGACGTGAGTCAAGCAGTCAATGTGCTAGAGACAGAGCGAGCAGCTTGAGTCGCTGATGCTTTGACGACTGATCAAGCGTTCAATTTAGTTAATCTAACATTGACTTGCATGCAAATGTCAACAAACTCATTCAAATCTATGATTCATTCATTGAGCGTTGCTCGTTGAAGGTCTGAGCTGATCTTGTGCTGAAGATCATTTAGTAGAATCTCATTATTGTATTCTAGTTCTGCACTAAATCTCTGAAATTTCATTCAAAATTCATGAAAGAAAATCTTGTTCTGATACAGCTTCAAGTACTGTTGTTAAGTCATGTGACAACAATTGAGATTATCGTACATCTTATTAATTATTGATAGTACTTCTTCGACTTCTAGAAACGAGTTCAAGAAGATATCTTACATGCAAGATGCAATATGTTTGATCGCAGCTTCACTGACTCAACTTTCAATGTATGCAATCTTCAACTCTTCGATAGAAAAATGATTCTTGTTTGCCTTTAGCTTGTTTTGCATTCAAGACAGTCAATTGTTTACATTCTGCAATGAATTTTCAAACAGTGAAGAATTCAATAACTTGATTGACTTCAAGAATCAATTTTCAGAGATCAAAGTGCTTTGTCAACTTGATGCAGCTTCTAGATGATGTATAATCACGTTCTTGTTTCTATTTTCTTTCTGCAGACGCGTCTGCATAATCTTCAACATGATGTTTATCTCGTTGACATCTTCTAACATCTGAATCATGTCATTGTGAGTCTCGATTTCAATGTCGTGCTGTTGACATATGTACTTGATAAAGACAACGAGATCGTCTGCTTCATGAGCGCTTATTCAAGCATTCAATTCAGTGCTGATGCTGATCTTGATCATTTCTTGATCAAAAAGCAACGCGTTCGTGTTCTTTTCTTCTGTATTCAATGATGCATTCGTGTCTTCTTCTTCTAATGCTGTTCAATTCTGTGATAAAAGTGATTCTCTTCTAGCATTTTGAAGTTCATAGCGAGCAATGCTCGCTGATTCTGAGCTTCTAGCCATTGTATGAGTAGCAAATTGCTGATCGAGATTCTGATGTTACTCTATTGAACTTTCTGAGTTCAAGCAACAACTAGTACTCTATTGAACTTTCTGAGTTTAAGTACTGCTGAAATTTCTGATTTCTGATGACGAGCTCAATAAAGAGTTAATTAAGAGCAATGCGTTCATGTTCTTTGATTCTGATTCTATCGAAATTTCTGGTTTTAAATCAAGATTCTTCTTTAGAAATTTCTGATTTCTATTAAGCTTTCTGAGTTCAAGTTCTGATTCTGCTGTCAAAATTTCTGAGTTTGACTTCTGATTTGAATTGTGTAGCTTGTTTTTATATCATCTACACGTTGATAGCAAGATTAATGAGCTTTGAACTAATGTTATGAGTCTGCATAAAGCGAATCATATGAGTGTATTCTAACTAGAAGTTCAAAGCTGAGAAAGAAAGAAGATGCAACACGTCGTGAGTTTTACTCACGAAGACACGCTAGGCCGCTAGCGTGTCAACATCAGCTTTATACTAGTTTATGATAGTCTGACACGATCTATGTTAAATTAACTTGAAGTGCACGCTTGCAACAGAAGACTACGTACTGAAGCAAAAATCGAAATCGAACTCTCTTTTGCATTTGAAGATTGCACAAGAAACAACGTTGTTTCAGAGAAGTACAGCATTTCTTATCAAATCACTATCTGTTTTATCTTTTCTTGATGTGCAAGACAATAAGTCGAGATCAGTCATTACTATTCTGAGCGAGATAACGTGACTACTTCGATATCTGAGATATAAAGCAATTGCGTCAAGCATCTTCTATCAAAAGAGTAATATAGACTCTTACAAACTAGATTTATATCATTTTCATCTGACATAAGTCAATAATAGAAGACGATTTATTGCAGATTTCGAAATAGAAATCGAGAAATCTTTACACTAAAGTTACTGTCTATGTGAAACGCTTTGAGTGAGAGATTAAAGAAATATTTAAGCAATGTCAAGTGAATTTTTAGAAGTTAGAAGCTTGAAACGAGGAAAAATCTTTATGAAAAGAAACATAAAGAGTCGCTTTATGCGCTCTTTCTTGCCTCGTTTCGCGAATAATAACGCGAAACTCAGCAGAAGCAATAGCTCAGAGTCAGAATTTAAAATGTTGACGATAGAAATCAAAAAATCAACGTTAAAGATTGAAACAGATTTATGAAATGAACTTAGCATGAGTTCGTCAACAAGCAGAGCTTTCACAATACACAGATCGAGCATTGCATCGCGATGCTCACAAACAACTCAAAACTTATCTAGTCTGCTCAATTAGATGATCAAACAGCGAACGAAAGTTCACGTCAAAGTGATTAACTTTCACAATACATCAATCATTCATTTAGCTCGCTCAGCTAAATGATTAAACAGCAAATTTGAAAGCTCACGTCGAAGTGATCAGCTTTGACAATACACAGATCAAGCATCGCATCGCGATGCTCACAAACAATTTAAAGCTCATTTAGTCTGTTTAACTAAATGATCAAACAGTGAATGAAAGTTCACGTCGAAGTGATCAACTTTCACAACACATCGATCGTTCATTTAACTCGCTCAGCTAGATGATCAAACAGCAAATTTGAAAGCTCACGTCAAAGTGATCAGCTTTCACAATTTCGATTTATTTATATGATTACTTGATTATATAAACATGTCGCGCGCTCGTATGCGCATCTTAATGATCTGACTGCTCAATGAGAAGATATACAGCAGCGATTATGACTAGATTACATGTAATTTAGCATACACACAGCGCTTCAGTGCTACTATTTAGGTAAATAGCATCGTGTTTCATAGTCTTAAACTGCATAAGCACGTAAAACTTGAAGAAATAAAAAAAGCAAACAACTGCAGAACGACATTGTCGATTTATTTTGCAGTCAACAAAAATCGCTCACATCAGCAAATAGAAAAACGCAATACATGTTTAGTTCACTGGATGCATTAATGCTAAATTCACATGCAAATGCACATAATGACAAGAATACAATCAATCTGCGAAATGTGAATTCGCAGCAAAAAGAGCAAACATGAGCGATTGTGAAATTCAAAGAAATGAAAAAGCGAAAAGCGATGAAAAGTTCGCAAAAAGAAGCTAGAATCGAAGTTAGTACTAGCAAGTGCTACGATGTCATCTCTAAAAAGATGCAGATAAAGAGACTGCGTGAAAGAATTGAATTTGCAGTCAATCAGCTAAGACAAGCACTATCAGAACAGAAAGAAACTATAAATCATAGCTTAATTTACATTCGAAGAGCATGCAATGAAAGCATAGAAAACTTGATTCAGAAGCAAATTGATCAACTTCAAAGTCAAACAAACAACAAACTGAAGATCATTCTACAATTGATTCAACAAAATGCTGAAAACATCAAAAAGAGAATCAATGCAAAGCAAATGACAGAGAATTTGCAAATCTCGCAGAAGATGCAGAGTTCGCAAACGTCGCAAGTCATGCAAAATTTGCAAAAATCAACGCAGAAGCTCACAAATGCAAATGTGAATGCAAATGCAGACGAATGAAACCTGATCATCAAGAAATTCTCGCCAAAATCACAAGAAATATCGTATCGCGAAAGAAGACTCATTGTCAATCTCAAAAATGAGAACTGAACTTTAAAGACGATGAAAATGCGAGATTCATCAAAACGCAAAAGGGAAACAACATTGCTTTGATGATTTCAAAAAAATACAATGCAGACGTCTTACTAGCGCAAAGAGCAACATGAAAGCATGTTTTTGATGTTAAAAGCATTAAGAAAGACGAGAAATGACACAAAATAATCATACACAGTCTGAAAATCGAAATTTTCAACACGAAAACTGAAATGAAAAATCTAAAAACTGAATTAAAGTTCTTCAATCTTGAATTGAAACTAATAATCAATTCTATATGATTATTTAAAAGCGAAAATCAATCACGAAATAAACATGCATCGACGATTTTAGCTTTCAAAATCGAGGCAGAAGCACAAAGACATTTGAAAAAATGACTCTTAGCTGCAAGATCAACATATTGAACAGTTGAATATAAAGATTATCGATCAAATGATCAATGTCAAAAATGTTAAATCTTTGAACATTTATAGAACAAATGTAACAGATCATCAAGATGCTTGTACTGCAAGCGAAATCATCAGATCTAAGAGCATAAATGTTAACTATCTACGTGCAAAGACAAGCAATCATGCAATCACATGATTTCTAATTGCTGCAACTGTCAAAATGCGCACTTCGTAAATAACGTAATGTGCAAAACATATCAGACAGCTCAGTTTATTAGCTCACAAAAAGATCATCTAGTCACGAAATTGTAATGAGTATCGCAGTCGAAATGTCACAAAACAACGCAAATGACGAAAGCTTTGCAAACATGTTAAATATTCGAATTCTACAGCACAATTGCGCAAGATCAACGTAAATTATGCATGCATGCATGAAATTTGCGAAAAACAAGACAGATATTGTTATACTACAAGAATCATGAATGAGAGACGAGAATATAACAATTTCGCATTCGTCGTTTATCTGCATCAAATCAAATGTTCAGAATACTCATGTCAGAGTATTAATATTTATTGCGAAAAACGCAAAGAAATTTACATGCACATCAAGATCAGACATAGTCAATAGCGAAGATATGCAAGCGATATCAATAGCAAACAATAAAATTCAGAGAGAAATTTTATTGTTTAATATTTACAACGAAAAGTCACAAAACACAGATGACGAGTTTTTTTTTTATTTTTTTTTATTTTTTTTTATTTGTTCATTAAGTGCATGCAGCCTATGGCTATGGCACTGTCTAGGCGCTGTATGTATGCTAAGTTACATGTAACCTGGTCAAAGTCGCTGCTTTATATCTTCTCGTTGATCAATCACATCGATAGTTTGCGCATACAAGCGCTCTCGCTCAAACTCTCGCAATCGTACTCTCGTTTTCCTTCGTTTCTTCGCACCCTTCGCGTTCTACTCTTTCGTTTCTAATAGTCATTTTCTCGTCACAATTCGAGTATTTTTCAAATACTCTAGTGTTGCGATTCTTTCGATTTTGGTGACGAACAGCGTCAATATGATGTCTGTCTTTTTGAGCTGAGTTTTTTTCTTAAGCTTTATCTGCTCTGACCTATAATGCTTGCAATTTAGTAGTAAATGCTCTGACGTTTGACTCGCATTGCATATTTCATAGCATTTGTTCGAATTATTCTCTGATAATCGATGCAAATAGCTCTTGAAATAGTCGTGTCTCATTTTCAACTGAATAAAGGTTGAAAACGTTAGTCTATCGATTTTTCTAAGCTCTTTTAGTGGTTTCTGACTTAGATTCACGTCCGATATGTGCTTTCGATACTGGTTTCCCTTCTTGATGCTGCTTTTTCAGACATTTAATCATTGTAATTTCGTCTCTTTGCAAATTTGCTTTTTGACGAAGCTTATGATGATTGCTTTCGTGTTGTCGATAACTGATAATTCTTGAGCAGCGCTTTTGACCAATTGATCTGCTTTTTCGTTCCCTATAATGCTCTTGCGACTCGATATTCACTATATGCGAATTTGACACTGATTCTGACGTAAATTGGTCAAGTTTTGTCGTATGTCATCGAATAACTTCGCATTGACGTTGCTCTTTGCATTTAGTCTTTGCAAAGTCATTTGACTGTTCATGTACACTCAAATTTCGCTGTTTTTGAGTGCTTTTTCGCTGCATATTGCGATTGCATCGCTAATAGCTTGCAGTTTCGCTTTCGTTGTGATTATTTTGTCAGAAACGCTTGTCGCTTTGCTGAATCTGACGATTTCATGCGTGAATATCACTGCCGTTCCAGTTTCTGTTTCGATCTCTGCTAATTTTTTCGGATTTGCGATGCGGCGGTTTTTTTTTTTTTTTTTTCTTCAAGTTTTACGTGCTTATGCAGTCTAAGGCTATGAAACACGATGCTATCTACCTAAATAGTAGCACTGAAGCGCTGTGTGTATGCTAAATTACATGTAATCTAGTCATAATCGCTGCTGTATATCTTCTCCTTGAGCAGTCAGACCGTTAGAGTGCGCATACGAGCGCGCGACATGTCTATATAATCAAGTAATCATATAGACAAATCGAAATTGTGAAAGCTGACCACTTCGACGTGAGCTTTCGAATTTGCTGTTTGATCATCTAGCTGAGCGAGCTAGACGAGCGGTCGATGTATTGTGAAAGTTGATCACTTCGACGTGAGCTTTCGTTCGCTGTTTGACCATCTAGTTGAGCAGACTAGGTGAGCTTTGATCTATGTAGATGAAAGCTGATCACTTCGACGTGAGCTTTCGAGTTCGCTGTATGATCACTCAGCTGAACGAACTAGATGAGCTTTGATCTATGTATTTGCGACGCATGTAAATCGATCAGAAAATCGGAATCGATCAATTTACTGCGTCGTACAGATGTGTATGTGCGCAAAAGCTGAGTCGTGCCTTTGCAATGACTGTGTGAATGTCGTATATTAGTTGCAGCGCGTGCGCAAAGACGTTGCTGTCGTTCTGTGTATATGAGCAAAGACTGTGTCATGTCTTTGCAGTGTATGTGATTGCGATGCATGTACATTGATCTGATAAAGCGAAAAATCGATCGATTTACTGCATCACGCAGTCGTGTAGATGTGCAAAAGCTGAATCGTGCCTTCGCAGTATATATGTGTATGTCGTATATGAGCTCAACGTGTGAATAAAGCGCTGTTACTGCTCTGTGTGTGATTGCGCTGCGTGTAAATCGGTCTGAAAATGCGAAAAATCAATCGATTTACTGCATCACGCCTGTCTGTATGTGCGCAAAAGCTGAGTCGTGCCTTCGCAGTATATGTGTATATGTCGTATATGAGCTGCAGCATGTATGCTGCTGTCATTCTGTGTATGTGCGAGCTTCAACGCGCTGACGATCGCGTTGTTATTGCTTCGCTTTTCGACTGTGTGTGAGCTCAACGCATGAGTAAAGCACTGTTATCGCTCTGTCAATGTTGATGAGATTGTTCAGCTCTTCTGACAAGCATAGCTTGCAGAAGATTCGTAGTCAGCATCTCGTACAGATAAATCTCGTTGTTGATCAGTTGAAAGTTGTATTGAGATTGTTTGTAAACATAACTTTATTATGATTGAAAGATGATTCAATCTTTGATGCAGATCAATTCATATTTTGCACTTGCATATCATAAACTGTATTTTCTCGCTGCTAAAGATTAAATCAATCGTTATAAATTGATTGTGAACTTCATGAGTAATAATGTCTGATTTCAGCAACAATTCTAGTCTTGTGTTTGTAATGATGTTTAGTAAAATATTAATTGTCGTATGACGAGTGAAACATTTTCATTTCTCTCAATGAGAATGATGTAGATTGAAATCTTCTACAATCAGTTATTTGCAGTCTTTCTTGAGTAGTTCATTTAAACAAGAAATGATTAAAGATTTCTTTGTGAATGTAGTAAACAATGAGCATGAATTGTAAACATTTAGAAATCTTAGCGTCTGCGTTTCATTGTCTGTGTTACGAGTTAATATTCTGATTAAGCAAATGTCTGACTCAACTGTTTCTACTATTCATTGATTGAATCTTAAATGTTTATTAATGTATATGCATGTTCTTAATTGAGATGACGAGTTTTTCACTAGATGAAAAAAGTTGTATGCTCAGTTAAATGATTGTGAATCATTGTTGTTGTGATTTTGCTTCTGTATAATCTATCGAAGATATGTTGCATACGTTGCATGCAACATACATAAAACACGATTTCTATGCTGATTTCTCTCTTAGCAAGAAGTAGTTTCTCGCAGCAGATTCACAGTTCAAGATGAGTAAAATCTTTCACTACTCAAATTTTGACAGTTTACTTCTTAAGCATGAGTCGCAGACGTTTTGTCAGCGATACACATGCATATCGCAATTGATTTCTTCTTTAATCACATCAACATGTGCTACTGTTCTTTCAAGTTATACAGACAATGTTTTCAATTAGAAATTAATTCTATCATCAAGACATTCAAGAGTCAAAGCTCAGTGAAGAGATGAGATTCTTGAGATTGACAGTCATCATCATTGTATATCATGCTTTGCAGACGCTCGCTTCGCTTTTAAGACGTGCAACTCATCTGTTTCATGTTATTTGTAAAAATCTCTCTTATGCAAATTGATCATATCTTGCAGAAATGTTCATATGCTACACTTTTAATCAGACAGCGTAGTTCGATCATTCTTTACTAATTCGCTTGTGTCTCTCTTCTTTTAATGAAGTCTTCTCATTAGCGTATCATTTACATATAGAATGTCTGTGTCTGAACATCTGTTAAACAATATTAACGAGACTCTCAAGTTTGCTCATGTTGAACTTAATGAGACTTGTAAGTTGCTTATATTGTAGTAACAGACACGCAGTCTTAACAAGATCTATACGTAGTTAGCATGTAAATTTAAAGAATGTTCGTGATTCAAGTTCTTTCTGCTAATCATTCTCAACAAATCAAACGCGAGAATGTTCTGTTTCGATTCTCATTGTCATGATGACAAGATGCTGAATCGAATGATTTTCATAAGCGATTTTTCTCGTAGTTCTGTATTTTATTTAACTTTCTCATCTGCATGCAGATTGCTTTGTAGCATGCACATTGAGATTATCGAAGTCTGCACAATCGCGAAAACTCTGCATGCAATCAACGCACAGCGCTTCATCATCATGTAACATCTCGATGTTGTTCAAACTTTTGATAATCTTTAAACTTTACTGTAGCTAGATAGTAGATTTGTAGTCAGCATCGCGTACAGATGAATTTCATCGCTGATTAATACATTATGCAATATAAAATCTTTTTCTCATCATTTTTAAAGTATCAAGAAGTATTTTGAAGTAAGATTTTAACATTGCAAATATTATAAATCTGCATAAAGTGAATCATATGAATGTATTTTAACTAAAAGTTTAAAGCTAAAGAAGAAAGAAAATGAAATATATTGAGAGTTTTATACTTATAAAGACGCGCTAGATTACTAGCGTGTCAACATCAGCTTTATACTAGTTTATAATAGTTTAACATAATTTGTGTTAAATTAACTTAAAGTGCATGCTTGCAACATTATCTTTTCTCTTCATTAAACAATGTTTTTATTATTATAATTTTGTTCAACTTTTCATCTTTTGAATCAATTTCTATCTTAACTTGTTTAAATATTATTTATGAAAGTTATTCATAACTTTTAAACATTCTTTAAATTCACTTTCATCAACGTTGTATTAATGTAAATTGACGTCATATTCTTTTTAATTAACATGATACTGAAGTTATTTATTTCATTCATAATGTTTGAAGTTCAGTATATTCTTTACTTTTTATTCATCTTCATCTTCAACAATTATAAAGTCTGATGACTTATTATGTTATTCATTCAATAAATTTTTAAAATTCAATCATAGCAGATTGAGAAGAATTCATTGTGAATCTTTATTGTTAATAATAATTTCATTCAATATACTTCATTTATCATGATGAGAATCTTAAAAAATTTCAACATTTTATCATTCAGCTTCTTAAATGATCTTGAAGTAATGATGTTTCTTGAGTTCAAAAATATCATGTCATTTACTTTGTAAATCATTTCTCTTTGATGCTTATTAATTTGTTTCTTCATTATGATTCTGACTTTTGCTAATGCTTACTTGATCAACGTTAATAATTATTTTATATGCTTGAAAATATCTTTCACTTTGTTTGCTTCAATTCTAGTACAAGTGATTTCATAATCAGTTGAATTTAAGTTAAAACTTATACAAAAGTGAAAGCTTTTATTCAGAAAGAAGATTGACTATTCAATTAATGATGAAATAGCATTGTTATTAATAAATTCAATCATGAATAATTAAACTAATCAGTCATCTTGCATGTATAAGTAATAACTTCATAAATAACATTTTATATCTTGATTTATTCTTTCTGTCTGATTATTAATTTATGAATAATATTTTGTGAATAGTTTCATCTTGATATTGAGTCTTAAACATAAAGACTTTCAGATAATTGATATGAATTGAGAATCATGATTAAACACTATTGATTTCAATAATTCATAAGTACAAAAAATTTATATTAACAGCAGTTTGACTGTTTATTCTGCTGTGATTTCTTTATCATTTAATTAACATAAAATATAGTAATGTTCTTTGAACAACTTGTTTACTACTGTCAGAATTGCATTACTTTCTTTACTTTCTGATAGATTAATAACGAAGTTTAAGAATATGTTTTTTCATCATTGCTTAAATATAAGCAATGACTTCAGCAATTCATTGATTTGATCTCTCAATGTCTTTAATTTATGATGAACGTAACAATTTCAAATGTAATGCTTGATGACAATTCTCATCTTTGATCAGCAATATGATTGTTTAAGCAAGTTTAATATTCAATTCATGTCAGAATAATCATTGATCAAAAGATCATGTACTTCTCTTATTAATTAAATGATTTTTGACTGAGAACTTCATAATCTGTCATCTTTTTAAAGCACTTCATTAAGTACTTGACAATTGTCTAGATTAATATCTTGATAAGTTTTTCTATTTTATTTCATAAATATTTAAATGATGATACATAGTTGATTTATCTGATTTTCAACTATGATTTATTTCTGAATTGTTAATTTATTTATTGAGTTTAATATAAATTCTTAATTTAATTCTTTTATTTCAATAAATTGCAAATTGAATTTACTTTCAGACAATAACATCTGATGCTAATATAACTTTCAATCATTGATTGCTTCAACTGATTTAACATTTGACATTCTGATTAATGCATTGACTTTCAGATTTTGTTTTTCTGACTGATATATAATCTTGAAGTTATATTCAGATAACTTCTCAGTTCATTTAACTTGTCATCTGATCAGTTCTTTACTGATCATGAAGTACTTCAAATTCAAGTGATTAATAAAGATTTTAATTAAAATATTCATATATTTTAATTTAAAATGTTAATGTTTTAAACAATAAATAATAATCAGCAGTTTCTTATCATAAATTTCGTAGTTACATTCTGTTGAAATCATATTCTTGCTATAAAAGATCATTGAATGCAAAATTTCTTTATTATCATATTAAGATAATACTTCATCATTTACATAGTTTAAAAAGTCAGTTTTCAGAATAACTTTTCTGATTAAGTTGAAATGCTTCAGAATGAAAACTGTCATCACTTATTACTTCAATTCTTCAAATATCATTTGATAAATTTCTGTTCATTCAAAGAAGTGATGTTTTTAAGTCAACTTCATCATGAATCAAGTAATCTTTGAAAAGTTCTTGATGAATCATTGATAGAAATTGTAAAAGTTAATAAAGATTTATATATATATTAATAAACGCAGCACTTTTCATTTTTAAATTACATCTACTTTTTGAAAGTTTATTTGCAGATCATTAATAAATATTAATAATTCAAGAAATGAAATTTCTTGAATCATGAATTTACACTTGTCAATGTTTATCTGCAGATTGACTTCATAAAGCTTGTTTAATACTTCTTTCACATGAGTTTTATATTCTTTCAAGATTTTACTGTAAATAAGAATATCATTCAAGTATGTTTGACAAAATTTATGCAGACAGTTGAACAATATATCATTGATATAATGTTAAAAGAATGCAAATTTATTAATTAATTTAAAGAGCATCACTTTATACTTGTAAATGTTGAAGAAAGTAATAAAAATAGTTAGATTCTTACTTTCAAAACTTATGCACAGTTTATTGAACATGATGATAATGTTAAATTAAGTCAGATACTTACTGTCTTGAATTTAAGCAAGTACTTTATTTATTAAAAGTATTAAATAATGATTTCTTTTAATCAAAGCATTCAGTTTTTAATAGTTTATGCAAAAGCAAAAACTATCATCTTTCTTTTTGATAAATAGTATTAATGAAGTAAAAAAAGCTTTGCTGAGTATGATAAACTTCTTCTTCAAATTCTCTTCTAAATACTCTTTGATCTTTTGCAGCTTGTAACTTAACATAAAGTACAGTTAACTTTTAAAAGATTAACTTTCATCTTTTAATTCTTGTGATCATATGATTAATGTAAAGACAAATAAGTTGTCTTTTCTTTATCAAAAATATTCAGAAAGTTGTGATAAATAATTGAAAGTCTTTTCTTCAATTTACTCAATGACAGAACTGATGTCATTTCATTCAATTCTGCAAAATCTTCAATTGAGTTAAGCATTTTATTGATTTTACTAATAATTAATAAGAAAATCTTAATCTTCTTACTTTTAACTAAAGTTTAATATATAATGACTTCAATCATGATAATATTAACAGTTTTCTTTATTTTAATTGACTGAAAAAATTGAAGTTGATTGAGATCAACTTAAATGCTTTGTTTTCATATGAATATCAATTTAATGAATTGATTCATTAATTCAATAAATTAATTCACTGATTTCTGATTTATGAGTTGTTTTAAAATGATTATTAATGTAATAATTAACTTTAAGTTCTTTTGTTTTATTTTACAAATTTTGCTTGACTTAAATTTGTAAAATTCTGATTGACTGTTTACTTTTGAAATGACAAATTTCAATGTTTAAATATTTAGTAAAAATATTAATTAATTATTTGCAAAATTTATTAAAATTTAATTTCTTTTAATCAAAGATTTTCAAAGATTATCTTATGCTGATTTAGAAAAAACAATCACAACGCATGCATTACAAATTTTGAAAAAGAGCATTATAAACAAGACAGAGTGAATCTAAAAGATGATTGAATGATGATGAATTGCATGAATTGCAGCGATGCTGATTCAAAGATGATTGCAAGTGACATTAATTCATTGCAAGAAAACAAAGATGCAAAGTTGAAACACTCATGCAATGATGAAGAGAATGTTATTAACATTATTGATCTACTAATAAAGATATCAACGTTAGAGAAAGAGAAGAGCAAAGATCATTCATGAAACAAGATAGCATTGAAGCTGATTCAATGTTTTCGACTCGATTCAGAAGAAAAACATCACCTGAATCAGAATATATTCATCGCGAAGAATGTACAGAAATTGAAGACATAAGTTCAACTGCTCAACAAGCAGTTGCATATACAAAGAAGCACACATCTTTCAATGAAAATCACGTCATGAGCGAACGTGACAAGAGAAGAAATAGCGATGAGAAAGCAATGTTTTAGAGATGATCTGTTGTCACTTTGCAAGAAATGAGAAATCATGATTAAAATAATGAACAGAAGAGAAATAGAAAAGATACAGAAGAAGTTGATTGAGCAGATTTTACAGAAAATCCCAAACGTGTCAACAGATCAAAGAAATCTAATCATGTCACTTTGCAAGCTGAATAATGATGACATTTTTCTTTATGCAGTTAGCTCAGATGCTTGAGCAAATCTGAAAAAAACTCAAATATGAGCAAAAGAAATCATGAGTTCAACATGTATAGCACGTTGAATTTTCGCAATGCTGACACATGAAATATGCATTAAAATAAACATGAATAATCAGAAAAAATTCATTAAAAGATTGATAAAAGATAACACAAGACTTCATGAAGATCTGAAAATTCTAAGAATAGTTTGACTCAAGAAGATAGTAAAAAGCGAAAAGACTCATTCATCACTCATAATAGAGATCGTGATCGAAGTGATGATGAATCAACTAATGAACATGAGCATGCTGAACTCATATCAAGAATATACATGCAAACTATTTGAAAAGAATTGTTGCATCACACAATGCTTCAGATGTCATGAATTTGATCATATGACTAAGTTTTGCAGAAAGAATCAGCGCTGCAAAAAGTGCGCAAACAAGCATCACATCAAGAAGTGCATGATGTCTTCAAATAGAAAATGTTGCATCAACTGCAACGAAAATCATGAACTCTGAAGACGCATCTGTTTCAAGTGATGACAGCAGATGAAACAAGCATTTAAAATCTATAGAAACAGATTGTTCAAATACTCTGAAACGTTTAAATACAATTGCACACTCTTTAAATTCAATGAACTCTTCAGATTCAACAAACTCTTTTGATTCAATGAATCTCTCGAACTCAGTAACAATCATGTTGAAAATACGCAGTTAAATCGCTGATGAATCAACTTGACAGATAATAAAGATCAAGAAAAAATGAGTTAATCTTTTCTTTTGCGTGAATAGCGACTCAGACAAGACGACATCTGAGCAGATTCAGAAATGTTCAATCAAAAAGCAAGAAAGACTCTCGATGATTGAAAACATACAAAGAGTCTTCTCATTGCAGAGTCAACAACAGCTATGAATAACTTTATGACAGAACAATCTTTTCTATGAATTCTACAATACAACATCAGAAAGTCATTAAGAATTCAAGAATCATTTTTAATTGACAAAGAAGTTCACGAATTTAACATAGTAACTATACAGAAGCAAGATCGACAACGAGATTTATCTGTACGAGATGCTGACTACGAACCTTCTGCAAGCTATGCTTGTCAGAAGAGCTGAACAATCTCATCAACATCGACAGAGCAGTAACAGCGCTTTACTCACGCGTTGAGCTCACACACAGTCGAAAAGCGAAGCAATAACAACGCGATCATCAGCGTGTTGAAGCTCGCACATACACAGAATGACAGCAGCATACATGCTGCAGCTTATATACGACATATACACATATATTGCGAAGGCACGACTCAGCTTTTGCGCACATACAAACAGACGTGATGCAGTAAATCGATCGATTTTTCGCATTTTCAGGCCGATTTACACGCAGCGCAATCACACACAGAGCAGTAACAGCGCTTTATTCACACGTTGAGCTCATATACGACATACACACATATACTGCGAAGGCACGACCCAGCTTTTGCGCACATACAGACAGACGTGATGCAGTAAATCGATCGGTTTTTCGCTTTATCAGATCGATGTACATGCATCGCAATCACATACACTGCAAAGACATGACACAGTCTTTGCTCATATACACAGAACGACAGCAACGTCTTTGCACACGCGCTGCAATTAATATACGACATTCACAGAGTCACTGCAAAGGCACAACTCAGCTTTTGCGCACATACACATCTGTGCGACGCAGTAAATCGATCGATTTTTCGATTTTCTGATCGATTTACATGCGTCGCAATCACATACACTGCAAAGACACGACACATTCTTTGCTCATATACACAGAACGACAGCAACGTCTTTGCACACGCGCTGCAATTAATATACGACATTCACACAGTTACTGCAAAGGCACGACTCAGCTTTTGCGCACATACACATCTGTGCGACGCAGTAAATCGATCGGTTTTTCGGTTTTCTGATCGACTTACATGCGTCGCAAATACAGAGATCAAAGCTCATTTAGTTCATTCAAATGAGTGATCACACAGCGAACTCAAAAGCTCACATCGAAGTGATCAGCTTTCACAATTTTGAATTGTCTATGTGATCACTTGATCATATAGACAGTTCACACGCTCGTATGCGCACTCTATCGATGTGACTGTTCAATAAAAAGATATACAGCAGCGATTATGACTAGATTACATGTAATTTAGCATACACACAGCGCCTAGATAGTGTCATAGTCATAGACTGCATGCACTTAATGAAGAAATAAAAAAAAATATACAGAAGCAAGATTGCAACAATAATGATTTACAGACATTTAACTCAGCATACAACTTCTTTCATCTAATGAAAAACTCATCATCTCAATCAAGAACATGCATATACGTTAACAAATGTCTAAGATTCAATCAATAAATAGTAAAAACAGCTGAGTCAGACATTTGCTCAATCAGAATATTAACTCGTAACGCAGATGATGAAATGCAGATGCTAAGACATTTAAACGTCTACAATTCATGCTCATTGTTTACTACATTCACAAAGAGATTTTCAATCATTTCTCTTTTGAATGAACTACTCAAGAATGATTGCAAATAATTGATCATAAAAGATTTCAATTTACATCATTCTCATTGAGAAAAACAAAAATGCTTCACTCATCATACAATGACTGATATTCTACTAAACATCATTACAAATGTAAGACTGAAATTATTGCTGAAATCAGACATTATTACTTGCAAAGCTCACAATCAATTTACGACGATTGATTTAGTCTTTAACAGCGAGAAAATACAGTTTATGACATGCAAGTGCAAGATACAAATTGATTTGCATCAAATATTAAATCATCTTTTGATCATCACAAAGTTATGTTTACAAACAATCTTAATGCAATTCTCAATTTGATGACTTTGAAAGAAAATGAATACAGAAGCATTAAGTGCTTATTTGCAAATACATCTATCTTTGAAACGCTCTTTAGACAACAAGACTATGATGAATGACAGAGTGTGTAAGATTATCAGAGTGCTACAAAAGATTATCGAGAAATTTATTCTTTTGACAAAGTCATCAAATTAAGCAAGAGACTTTTGAAATCAAAGTTGCTTTGAAGTAGTAATGAAATCAAGATGACTGCAAATTATATGAAAAACGTAAGACACATTAGAAGCATGAAATGAATATTTGAAGCACAATGATCATAAAAACAAGATCATTCAACAAATGAAATATGCACACTTCAGATCACAAATGCATGAGCTGAGTGAAATATTCAAATCGATATGATGCTTTGCAAAATAAGCTAGAATCGAAAGTCAATTATTTAAAAAACTTTCTCAGTTTTCATCACTGAAGTGAAGCGACATTGATCATATGACAACGACATTCAAGAAAAAAATCAAGATACTGCAAGAAAAGTTCTTTCTCTCATCTTCTCAAGCAAATGTCAATGACATCGCAAAGTCATTCATATCTCTGACAATTTCATTCAATTCACACATCACAGAAGATGAAGTGAAGCAAACAATCAGATGAGTAAAAGCAGACAAAGCATCAAGCACTTCAGATATTTCAAACAGAGCGCTTCAAGTGAATTTCACAGAACTGATCTCAGTACTGATGAGTTTATTCAACGCATGCATAATACATAAGTATCATTCAAAGTAATTCAAAAAGACTCAAACAATAGTATTATGCAAATCAAAGAAAAGCGACTATATTGATTCAAAGATGTATCGATTCATTGCTTTGCTCAATATCATGAGCAGAGCGCTGAAGTCGATCATGATCAAAAGACTGAGTGACATAACTGAGATTCATCACATGCTATCAAATGCTCAAATGAAAGCGAAATGCAAACAATTCATGATCTCGACGTTAAATCTATTGATAAATCAAGTTCACACAGTGTGAAGCTGTGAAATCAAATATGTAATCTTCATGCTAAGCTTAAACGTTGTTGAAGCATTTGATCAAGTTTCACATGTCAGACTTCTGCATACATTGAAAATGAAAAAAATGTCAAGCTATATAATTGAATGAACACACAGCTTTCTAAAAAATCGAGAGATATTACTAATATTCAATGAACAAATGAGTGACATGCACAAGATAAACGCAGACATATTGCAGAAATTTCTCATTTCATCGACTCTCATTCTATTCTTCAACGCAAGTTTAATAAAAAAATGCAAAGCACTGAAAATTAAAATCAAAGTGCTTGACTTCATAAATGATATTAACATTCTAGTTTATGATAGATTCACTGAAGAAATTTGCAAAACACTGAGCAAAGCATACGACGTTTGCGCGAAATGAGCTTGCACTCATGACGTAACATTTGCATCAGAAAAGTATGAGTTTATGCATTTTACTAGAAAATTGAAAAGATTCAACATGATGATTAACATATAAATAGAAAACTCAGTTATTAAATTGAAATCAGATGTATGAATTTTAAAGATGCAACTGAACATAAAACTGTGATGAAATGCGCATCTTCAACAAATAAAGATGAATCACGTCACAAGAATGCTGACACTTAGTCGTTTTAAAGTCTTCACATGAGAAGCTATCTTCACAAAAGCGAGATAAATATACTCAGCAGTAGTGAGATCAGAAATTGCATTTGAAGCATCAGTCTGACATCAGCGCGACAAGAAAGATGAACTGTCAAATAAAGAATGCAGATTAGAAACACTTCAGAATCAGACTCTGTGTCACGTAGCAGAAGCATTTAAAAGAGTAAGCATTGAAACTTTAAAGACAGAAACATACATAAGCTCATTACATGTTTATTTGAACATGTTACAAAACAAGATCACGCTACACAGTTGAATTAATGATTGAACGTAAGAGATCAAACAAGCATGCAAACTAATACGCGTTCATTTAACGAAAGTTAATTACATCATTTCTCGCTCATTTATCATCAAGAAAATAATTCTTCTGAATGTTTTCATTCAAGAAGATGTAAAGATACAGTTAAGATGCAGATGATGCACTTTCTTCTTCACAATGATTTCAACAAGTGATAGCATTGCAATAGCACAGTATCACAAAGATCAATGAAATTAATGATGAGAAAAGTACAGAGAACGTGTTGCAGATGTCAATGCAATCTCAGCACAAAGATTGCATCTGAGCAATAAAATGATAAAGATGCATGATGATTTTCAAAAAGCAGAAAGCATTCTTGTAATGCACATCAGAATCAAATGCATAGATCTGAATGCTTATCTGCACTTTAGAAATGTTTCAAACATGAATAACTTGTGATGTGACTGCAAATAAAGTCATCAAATGATGAAGCATGTACTCATGCATTGCTTAAACTGATTGCATCTGCAATCAAGAATGCTACAAGATGTTGACTTCTTGAATTATCAAATAATCATCATTATTATGAAAAGTTTTAAAGCAGTAGCGAAGATGATGATGAAAATGAAGCTCTTAAAGCAATTTAAAGTGACTAGAACACTCATTCTCTAACATGCAATCAACACGAACAAATTTGATACATAGTTTCAAAACTCACTGTCTCGACTGTGTGAAGCAGTCGTATAAACTGCAAGTGATTTTCTATTTCAGAGAGTTTTGTTCACTCGATATAAATAGCATAGAATCTCTCATGAGTCAATCTAATCGATGTCACAAAAGTGTATGAATTTATTATTATTATACTGATTTAAACAAATTATTAATAAAAACATCATTTCATTCTTGTGTTCTTGTATCATGATTAATGTATACAAAGCATATGTAATTAACTTTCAATCAAAGATTTCATTATATAATTAAATTAACTTTGATTTTAACAATAATATTAACTGAATATTAAAGCGTTCACATAGTTTTGATATCAAATATTTATTAATGAATATCATATCAATGACTTTGATATTTATCAGAATGAGAAATCTAAATATCTTTTCTAAACTATTCAAGATGATGTCAACAGTGAATGACTTGAAATTAAATGAATCATCAAACATGTTGATGAAACAAAATATAAATATATTACTTTCAATCATTATTTTAATAAAAACAGATTGTTTTTTGAATTTGCAATGATCTCATGCACTTAAATCATTTCAAGATATTCATATGCTTTATGTTTTGTTTTTTTGCATTTGAAGCAAAGTTCTTTCTTCATTAACTTTTTGTTGCTGAGATTGAGATTCAATAATCTGAATTTCTTTTATGCAAAGATTGATGATGTAAGTTAAGCAAATAATGTGCTAGCAACAAAATGAGCAGCTGAGATTGCTGATGCTTTAATGATTAATTAAGCATTCAATTCAGTCAAATTAATATTGACTTGCATGCAAATGTTAATAAACTCATTCAAATTCATAATTCATTCATTAAGCATTACTCATTAAAGATCTGAATTGATTTTATGCTGAAGATTATTTAGTAGAATTTCATTATTGTATTTTATTTCTGCGTTGAATCTTTGAAATTTTATTTAAAATTCATGAAAGAAAATCTTGTTTTCATACAGTTTCAAGTACTGTTATTGAGTAATATATTAATGATTGATAGTACTTCTTTGACTTTTAAAAATGAGTTTAATGATGTATTTTGCATTTATGAGACTATGTGCTTGACTGCAGCTTCACTGACTCAACTTTCAATGTAAACTATTTATAACTCTTCATTAGAAAAGTGATTCTGATTAATCTTCAGCTTATTTTACATTCATAATAGTCAATTATTTACATTCTGCAATGAATTTTCAAACAAAAATGAATTTAATAACTTTGTTGACTTTAAGAATTAATCTTTGAGAACAGAAGAATTCTGTTAACTCAAAGTGATTTTCAAATGATGTATAATTACATTCTTGTTTTTTTTTCTGCTGAATCTTCAACATAATGTTTATCTCATTGACATCTTCTAACATCTGAATCAAATCATTGTGAGTCTTTATTTCAATGTCATGCTAATGATATTATCTGCTTTGTGAATAATTATTTAAGTATTCAGCTTTGCATTAATGCTGATCTTGATCATTTTGTAGTTAAAAAGTAACGCGTTTATGTTTTTTTTATTCTATGTCAAATAATGCATTCATGTCTTCTTTTAAAACTGTTCAATTCTGTGTTAAAAGTGATTCTTTTCTAACATTTTGAAGTTTATAATGAGCAATGTTCACTGATGCTGAGCTTCTAATCATGACATGAGTAGAAAATTGCTGATCAAGAAGTTCTGATGTTACTGTTGAAATTTCTGATTTTGATTGAAATTTCTGATTTCAATTTTAATAATGAGTTCAGTAAAAAGTTAATCTTCTGATTCATGTTTATAACACGTCACAGAGCTTGTTTTGATTCTGTTGAAATTTCTGATTTCAATATTTAAATCTAAGTTATGTAACTTGTTTTGTATCATTTACACGTTGATAGTAAGATTAATGAGCTTTGAACTAATGTTATAAATCTGTATAAAGCGAATTATATGAGTGTATTTTAACTAGAAGTTCAAAGTTAAAGAAGAAAGAAAATAAAATATATCAAAAGTCTTATACTCACGAAGATGCATTAAATCACTAACGTGTCAACATCAGTTTTATACTAGTTTATGATAGTTTAACATGACTTATATTAAACTAACTTAAAGTGTCTGCTTGCAACAGCAAATTCACTTTCTATGTTTTTTTATGATTTTATCATGATATTTTTTCAATGACATTAAAGATCTTTGCTTCTAAAAGATAATTTCATAAAAACTTCATCTTATTATCATTAATATTATCAAGATAATGAAGTGTAAGTCACTTAAGTTTACAAAGAAGTTTCAAGAAATAATTGTTAAAATCATGTTTAAAGCAAGTCATAAAAATACAAGTAAATTAAAGTAAATGAGATAAATGAGAATTCAAAGTTAAAGAGTGAAATCTATTAAGATGCAAAAACTATATGTACAGAAAAAAAAACGTTAAACTCAATAAAGTTTAGACTCACTTTGAGAACATGTATCTCAGTAAAAGACTAAGCACGCTTGTAATATTACTTTCTCTTCTCAGTTAAGATCAGCTTTCATCTACATAGATCAAAGCTCATCTAGCCTGCTCAACTAGATGGTCAAACAGCGAACGAAAGCTCACGTCGAAGTGATCAACTTTCACAATACATCGATCGCTCGTCTAGCTCGCTCAGCTAGATGATCAAACAGCAAATTCGAAAGCTCACGTCGAAGTGATCAGCTTTCACAATACACAGATCGAGCATCGCATCGCGATGCTCACAAACAACTCAAAGCTCACCTAGCCTGCTCAACTAGGTGGCCAAACAGCGAACGAAAGCTCACGTCGAAGTGATCAACTTTCACAATACATCGATCATTCGTCTAGCTCGCTCAGCTAGATGATCAAACAGCAAATTCGAAAGCTCACGTCGAAGTGACCAGCTTTCACAATTTCGATTTGTCTATATGATCATTTGATTATATAGACATGTCGCGCGCTCGTATGCGCATTCTAACGATCTGACTGCTCAATGAAAAGATATACAGCAGCGATTATGACTAGATTACATGTAATTTAGCATACACACAGCGCTTCAGTGCTACTATTTAGGTAGATAGCATCGTGTTTCATAGTCTTAGACTGCATAAGCACGTAAAACTTGAAGAAATAAAAAAAAATCTTCTAAATTGTAGTAATGTCATTTTAAACTTTGATTTATATTCTTTTTTTGATATCAAATTATTGCATATGTATTACATTATTGCAACAATCACAACGCGCGCAAAGCAAATTTTTGAAAAGAGCAATACAATCAAGGCAGAATGAATCTAGAAAATAAATAAACGACGATGAATTGCATGAACTGCAGCAATGCTGATTCAAAGACGATTGCAAGCAATGTTGATTCATCGCAAAGAAACAGTAATTTAAGGTCGAAAAGCTTACACAATGATGAAAAGTATGTTGCTAACATTATTTATCTTCTAATACAGACATCAACGTTAAAGAAAGAGAAGAGCAAAGATCATTCATGAAAAGAAGTAGCAGTGAAGCTGATGTGATGTCTTCGAAACAGTTCAGAAGAAAAAAACAATGAGAATCAGAACGCGTTCATTACGAAGAATGTACAGAAACTGAAAACATTCATACAACTGCTTAGCAAGCAGCTACAAACACAAAATAGCATGCAAACACAAGATAGCATATGCTTCTCATTGAAAATCACGTTATGAACGAACGTGACAAGAGAAGAAGTAACAACGAGAAAGTAATGCTTCAGAAGCAAATTGTCATCGCTTTGCAAGAAATGAGAAGTCATGATGAAAATAGCAGAAAGAAAGAAAATAGAAAAGATACAAAAGAAATCTATTGAACAGATTCTTCAAGAAATCACAAACGTGTTGACAGCTCAAAGAAATCTATTCATATCTCTTTGCAAGCTTGAAAGCGAAGACATCACACTTCATGCAGTGAGTTCAGAAGCTCAAGCAAATTTGAAAAGATTTCAGACATGAGCAAAAGAAATCATGAATTTGATGTGTATAGTGCATCGAATCTTCGCTGTGCTAACATATGAAATACACATCACAATAGATACAAGCAATCAGAAAGTGATCATTAAAAGACTGGTAAAAGACAACGCAAGACTTCATGAAAATCTAAAGATTCTAAGAATAGTCTGACTCAAGAAAGTAGTTGAAAGTGAGAAGACTCACTTGTTGCTCATTGTAAAGATTGCAATCGAAGCAATGATGAATTGACTAATGAACGAGAGCATGCTAAACTTGTATCAAGAATGCTTATGCAAGCTGTTTGAAAAGAACTGTCACATCACTCAGTGCTACAGATGCTTCAAATTTGATCATATGATCAGATTCTGCAAGAGAAAACAACGCTGCGCTAAATGCGCAGACAAACATCACATCAAAAAGTGCATGATGTCTTTGAATAAAAGACGTTGTGTCAATTGCAACAAAGATCACGAACTCTGAAGACACATCTGTCTCAAATGACAACAGCAGATGAAACAGACGTCAGAAATCTACAGAAACAGATTGATCAAATATTCAAAAGCGTCGAAATACAATCACACATCTTTCTTGTCATTTCTGAACTCTCTAAGCTCAATGAATTCATTGAGCTCAATAGACTTCGTAAATTCAACGAATTCTTCAAGCTCAGTAATCATTGTGTTGAAAACACGCAATTGAGACGTTGAATCGACATGACAGATGATAGAAGTCAAGAAGAGACGAGTTGATCTCTTCTCATACGTAACTAGTGACTCAGATGAGACAACATCTGAGCAGACTCAGAAACACTCATTCAGAAAGTGCGAAAGACTTTCAATAATTGAAAGCATACAAAGAATTTTCTCAGCGCAGAGTCAACAACAGCTACAAATAACTTTATGATAAAACAATTCTTTCTACGAATTCTACAATACAACATCAGAAAGTTATTGAAAATTCAAGAATTATTCTTGATCGACAGAGAAATTCACAAATTCAACATAGTAATCATACAGAAGCAAAAACACAACATTAATGACTTATAATTATTTAGCTCAGCTCACAACTTCTTTCATCTAATGAAAAACTCGTCATCTCAGTCAAGAACATGCATATATGTTAACAAATGCTTAAGACTCGATCAGTGAACAGTAAAGACAGTTGAGTCAAACATTTGCTCAATCAGAATATTAACTCGCAATACAGATGATAAAATGCAGATGTTAAGACTTTTAAACGTCTACAACTTAAACTCACTATTCATCATATTTACAAAGAAACTCTCAACTATCTCTCGCTTGAATGAACTACTCAAGAATAACTGCAAACAACTAGTCGTAGAAGACTTCAATCTACACCATTTACATTGAGAAGAGCGAAGATGCTTCACTCAACATATGATGACTGATACTTTACTAAACATCATTACAAATGCAAGATTGAAACTACTGTTGAAATTAAACACAATCACTCACAAGACTCACAATCAGTTTACAATGATAAATTTAGTCTTTAGCAGCGAGAAAATACAGTCTATGACATGCAAGTGCGAAGTATGAATCAATCTACATCAGAAATCAGATCATCTTTCAATTGTCACTGAGCTAAATCTACAAACAATCTCAGTGCAGCTCTCGACTCGTCGACTCTGAAAAAAATGAACACAGAAGCATTGAGTGCTTATCTGTAAATACATCTTTTGTCAGATTATTCTCTGAACAGCAAAGCTGAAATGAATGACAGAGCAACAGAGATCATCAGAGTACTATAAGAGATTATTGAGAAGTCTACTTTCTGAGCAAAATCATTAAATTAAGTAAGAAACTTCTGAAATCAGAGCTGCTTCAAAGTAGTAATGAAATCAAGATGATTGTAAATCATATGAAAAATACAAGATACATTAGAGACATTAAATGAATATCTGAAACACAATGATCACAAAGACAAGATCATCAAACAAACAAAATGTGCACACTTCAGATCACAGATGCATGAGCTAAGCGACGCATTGAAATCAATATGATGCTTTGCAAAATGAGTTAGAATCGAAAGTCAACTATCTAAAAAGCTTTCTCTGTTTTCGTCGCTGAAATGAGATGATACTGATCACATGATAACAACGTTTGAAGAAAAAATCAAGATGCTGCAAGAAAAATTCTTTTCTTCATCTTCACAAGCAAACATTGTCACGAACTGAGAGCTGAATGAAATCAGAATGAAATTCTAATAACTAGATTTTAAATACAAGACGTTGCACAAAGAAGAAAGAAAAGAAAAAGATCATTCAGAGATTCTTATATCTCATGAACGCTGAGTATCATTCGTATCGAAAGACTTTCATAACATCACTGATAATCTCACATCTATCATCATCTATAATATTGTTCAACATCATCTAAGTGATTTAACATCTCTTTTTCCAACATCTTTCAAGTAACACATGCTAAAACCATGACAATAAATTTCTCTTTTTGAAGTCGAAGCTTCTGCAAGACTTTTAATTCTCTGACTCATATTCAGAGTCGCTGCTTTCTTGCACGTAAGCGATTCATGAATTCTTACTCGAACGATCGGAATTTTGAGCGTAATAGACGTTCATGACTTCGATGACATTCATCACATTCGCAAACTTTACTCAACTGTTTTCTTCTATCTCAGTTCACTTAATTAAATACTCTAGCTGAGAGTTCTTTACTCGAAAGTTCAATATTTCGTTCATCACTCAGCTAAGCACTTCTTCGACGAAGACTATCAAAAACGACGCGAGAGATATTTGTTCAGATAAAAGATTGTTGATCGCAGAATGAAGCAGATAAGTATGAAAGACATCGAAACAGAATCAGTCATTGAGCAACTCTAGCTGATAAGAATGAGAACTAACAGTTTTGATGATTCTGAAAGATTTCTCAAATTTATTAGATAACTTCTTGCTGAGTCGATGAATCATCAGATTGCGAGCATTTAATTAAATCATATCATTAATTGCATACTTGAGAACGTGTTTTCGATGAACATTAGCGAATTGTTTCTGATATGCTTAAGCTAAGATCATTTGTTCTCGCAGAATTTCATTGATTCGATTCATTTTCTGAACAAACAGATCGACATGTATTCATTTCGAATGTTCAATAATGTTCTTCTGAGTCTTCTTTGATTTCAATCTCATTCGAGAATGCTGTTCGAAGTTAGCTAGAAACGACGTGCACTGAGTGCTTTCAAAGAAGTGATTGTTGATGACAAATTCAGTTGATGACAGTCATGCAGCTCAGTCGTTCTGCATAAAGAACATGAAGACTCGAAGATATTGTTTCAAAACGTCGTTGATGTTCTTGATTTGATCATTCGTTTCTGAGTGAAACGCAGTTGACAATCGAGCTTGAATCTTCAATCGAGTACAAAGTTCGTCTCAAAAGTGATTGACAAACTGAGTTTCATGATTCGAGATGATTGAATCAGATAATTCATGATGTTTTCATATTGCATGATAAAAAACTCGAGCTGTATCTAGAGCTGTAATTTCACTCATAGACTCGTAATGCACTTGTTTAGATAGTCTGTTCACGACTATCAGAATATTGATTGTCGAATTTTCGTTCAGATTCTTACTTTCAGATACTGTCATGATAAAATTCATGACTATGTCTTTTCAGCGACGATTGAGTACATCAAGAAACTTCAAAGCTTTCTGATATTTTTCTCTAGAGATCTTCACTCGAAAGCATAGATGACAATTGCATACAAAGCGAGCTACTGTCTTGATCATTTTAAGTCAGTAATAATGACGACTGAGTATTTCGTAGATCTTGACTCTTTCTGAATGACTCGCAATAGACGTGTCATGACTTAACTGAAGCAGACGTAGTCGCAGTTTCTCATCTTTGAATATCAATAGTCTATCTCTATAGTAGACTCGATCACTTCGCAGCGTACATTTCGCTAACGAAAATTCTTTAAGCTTTCGTTGATCATCTCTTAACGCAGTTATCACGATCTGTACTCATTCATCATTGAAATAGACTGCGAAAAGTTGTTCTTCTAGCTCATTCATAGACATTTTCTCTGATGATTCAGACTGCTCAGAGATCACTGATTCGCTCTTCGAGTCACTTGATTCAAGTGCTTCAGAGTCACTATCATCGAGAACATTGATTAAGACTTGAATTTTCAGATTTTTTGATTTTAGCACGATCTGTCACTGATGTTCTCGACGACTATTCTCTTCGTTCAAGAAAAGATCTTCTGATCGACGCATGAGTGCATCGACTTGAGTGTTCAATTCACTCAAACGATACACGATTTTGAAGTTAAATCGAGAGAGAAATTCTGATCATCTGACTTGTCTTCGACTAAGCAGCTTGATTGACATGAAATATTCTAGATTCTTGTGATCGAAAATGATCTCAATGAGATCTAACGTGTCTTTCAGTTCAAGTCTTCATTTCTCAAAAACTCTGATTATAGCTAAAAGTTTCTTGTCATAAATCTCGTAGTTGCATTCTGCGAGTAGCATTTTGAAAGAGAAATAGATCACAGGTCTTAACTGCTCGTTATCATCTCGCTGAGACATGACTTCGATCACAACATAGTCGAAGACATCGATTTTCACAGTCATGAGTAGATTCGAATTATAGTGCATTAAGATAAAAGCAGTGATGAACGTCTGCTTGAGTCGATCGAAGACAAATTGACACTTCTGAGTTCAATTAAATGACTGATCTTTTCTGATTAAGACAGTCAACGAATCAATCAGCTTGAAAAACTTCTTAATAAATCGTCTATAGAAATTGATGAAGCTCAGAAAGCTCTGAACATCTTTGACGTCTCGAGATGCAGCTCAATTCATGATAACATTAATCTTCTCAGAATTCATTTTGATTTCGTGAATGATGATTATTAGACTCAAATACTTGATCTCGATAACTGAAAATTCGCATTTCTTGATATCTATCTGTAGTTCAACGACTCTAAGTCGCTTCAGTATCTGATGAACATGCTGAGTATGCTTCTTTTTGCTGTTGCTATAGATCAAGATATCATTCATGTACGCGATGCAGAAAACGTTCAAGAAGTCATGCAGAGTGTCATTAATGAAGTTCTGAAATGATGATGATTCATTTGTGAGTTCGAAGAGCAAAACGTTGTACTCGTATAAGTCATAACGTGTTCGAAAAGCGATCTTTCACTCATCTTCATAAGTCATTCGCAGTTTATTAAAGACTGCAATGATATCTAACTTGATGTAGTACTTGATCTTAGTCAGTCGATCTAGAGTTTCTCGAATGAGAAGTAACGAGTATCGATTCTTAACTGTCATGACGTTCAGATCTCGATAATTCACGCAAAATCTGAGTTCTTCGCTTGATTTTTTAACAAAGAGTATCGAAGAGATCACGAGAGAAGAGCTGACTTGAATAAAGTCTTTGATCAAATTATTCTTCAGATATTTCTTTAGTACTCGAAGCTCATCTTGAGACATGTCATATAAAGACTCGAAGATAGAAGTTTTGCTCTTCTGCAGCTGAATTTTATGATCATAGAAACGTCGTTCAGATAGAATGTTCATCAATTCGCGAGAGAAAACA
>JAABUO010000808.1_pt1 | contig 49103 bp, 52 predicted proteins | sample 5559291 | NCBI WGS metagenome assembly JAABUO01 (sample SAMN10711878, study PRJNA513372) | rock metagenome | isolation source: Antarctica rocks | place: Antarctica: Victoria Land, Finger Mt sud | reverse complement strand
CGACTACTAGGATTAGAGACTATGTCTGGATTGGGGGACGCAGTGGTGTCACTTGACAAGTGCAGATTGAGGCGGGTGGTGCTGACGTTGATAGATATGTTTGGGTATGAGAGTGGGCGCCGGATGGGTTCGCCTTCGGTCAATTCGTGATGCAGTTTTGGTGATGCTGTAGAAGAAGGGCTCAGGGGTGGGAGAGGAGATGCGGTAGGGGTATTTGTAGATGCGTCTCGTGATGAGAGTTCTCTCGCGGTCATAGGTGCTTGGGCTGGTGGATGAAGGGTTGAAGTGCTTGGTAAAATGGACGATGTTGCACCAGTTAGAAGTTCGCCTTGTGGAGGTACTTCGGATAATAATGGGTCTGGGCTCGTCAAGCCTAAAGAAGCAGAACCTTCCGAGAAGATCGGAAAATTGGGTATAACTCTATCAGGTAACTGCTCCCGGGTTAGTGCCAAGCGAAGACCAGTTGATAATTAGGAAACTGGGGCCAGTACCTGGTTGATACGGGATAAAGACCTGGCCAGGGTACTCTCATTTGGGTGATCAGCCCGCACTGGCCCCCTGTCTAGGGCTACTCTGACCTTGACTTTCAGAATGTCACTGAAATTTCTCAGAAGAACGTCAAAGTCGCGCCGACGCATCTCTGGTAGTAATATGTGCCATTCTGGCAGAGTCCATCTGTGGTAAAGACGGCCATGAGTCCTAGGAACGTGGTATTGACCGTGAAGCCTGAAGAAAAGATCACAAAGATAGCATGCGCTCTTGCTGGAACTGATTGTCCTTGGTCGTATTCTTTCCGAATTCAGCTCGTAGAAGAAAAGAAGCTGAATCTCTGCATGCACTTTGACAGATTTATAATAATCTGCGACGGTCACACGGAACTCGTCGAGTATGGCTTGGATAGGCTTCCCCAAACATCTCTCTAGCGAGGGCTTGAGTGACCTTGATTGCACAGCACTTCCAGGTCGAAGTATGTTTTGGAGTGCTGTAAGAGGATGAACATTCTTATCTACGTGTGAAGGTTGAGAGGGACGCAGGGTTGGAGAAGTCTCAATTGTAATGCTGTTGAATATAGAGTACTCCTCGCTTCGAGCGACGCAAACAAGCTCGTAGCTGATTGAATAGTATCGACCAAGCTTCCCCACAGCTTCAGGGAGGAATGTTTTGAGCTCAGGGTTTAGCCTTTTCGAGGAATTGAGAGCCAAGTTAAGCTTCGTTTGTGAAGCCAAATCATGCATCTGAGTTATCAACTCCATGGCCACATCTTGTACCTCGGAAGATGCTGCAGAATGCTCTTGAATGTCTTCTAATTTCATGAACAAAGCTTTGAGAGTCTTTATCTTTGTTAGGATGTCCGCCAATTGCATAACTGTGATATTCGGACTGGGCTCTATAGGTTGGTCTCGTATGACGGTATCCAGCAACGTGATTAGCGCAGACTTGTCCTTGTTTCTCGAAGTTTTCTTAGCATGCCTTGATCGTAGCCGAGATAGGATACGGTAATAATCTAAAGTGACTATGCATCGGAAAAGAGCCTTCGTATCATCATCTTTGCTATTCGCTAGAACATCATCAGTTTACTATAACCATGTTTAATCGAATGTAGGGTGTACACCTCTTGACGCTGCTTGTTCCAAGATTTTTGCCATAAGCTTGAACCCAAGCACTACCTCATCAATGTCACCATCGTTCGAAGTCAATCGAATTGTACAGCTGCGACAATCACGAGCTTCCTCAAGGCAGACCGCCGTGACCCTAGCCGAGTCATGTGTAGTAGCTGACAAGAACGCCAAATTCTCCACAATCTGTTTTTCACACTGGAAGGGTAGTTGGTATATGCTCGAGAGAACTGAAAGTGCTTTTGACGGCTGATTGTCTTTTGAACTTTCGGGACATTCGTTCAGCATGTATAGAAGAGTGACCGCCTCCATCAGACTCTTGTGAGATGTGCCTCTGGACATTACATTGTTCATGATGGCATTGTATTCCTGCGTATTCGAGATTTCGTTTACGAAAGCCCGCAAAAGTCGGAGATTAGGATTCTTCGAAAATAGGGTCTGGCTCGGTAGAGCTACGGTGTTTGGATTGTCTGGAGCATTCTTTGTCAGCTCCTACCAAGGTATGAAAATCTGGTGTGGCTTTACCTATAGTTGGTTGCTTCGGCGGTGAACTCAAGCCCAAAATGACTACGAACTCTGGTTGCACTTGTAGCTGTTGCCATCTACGTCCGGTACGCTTCTGCGGAGCATATTATGTCGCAAGCAGATCTTGCCTATTCGTAGCCGAGATCGAGCTAAGGAATTAGTAGCTGTATCGCTGCCCAATCGACGTGGGAATTTTTGCCAAGAATTCCACAGCTTTCTGCATAAGCTAAAAACTTTGGGGAGGGGCTATAGGTGTTGCCTGGGTGCGTGCAGCAATGAAAGCAAGTATGAAGACTTGATAATAGTCCCTATTTAGAATGATAATAGAACTTTTCTTCCTGTGATCGTATGATCTAAAAAATTATACGACTTTCCTACTTCTGTTATCGTATGATCTGAGAAATCGTGGGCCTTCTTTCCTTTTATCGTACGATCTAAGAAATCATAAGATTCTCCTTCTTTCTTTTATTCTATGAACTAAGAAATTATACGACTTTCATTCTTTCTGTTATCGTATGATCTATGAAATCATACGATTTTCCTTCAAGCTTAGAGACCGTCTTGATTATTCTTAGAAGCCAGTTCAATTAATTAATAAGATGAGTTCTATTCTCTGTAGAAGGCAAACAGTGATATCTTCGCCCTTTCAACATCTCTTTCGCTTGATCTACGATGTACACAGTTCGCACAATCGCTGGCATTTTATCCCAGTTCGTCTTCTATGCTGGAAATCAGACAGCATGCCATATGCAACAAAAGCGAAGTCTTAACAATTTACCAGAAGGAAATCAAATCTCGTAAAGAAAGCAGATCAGCTGGTACGATTGTGTCACGCGGACCTTGCACTGATTATTCGTAAGAATGACAGGTATTATACATATCGATCAATCGAACACGATCAATGGCCTTCTACGATTACAGATATTGTATGTATTGAACCTGATAGATATATTCACCTTGCGCTGAATCAACCTTAGAAAGAATCGTATCCTTTGCCAGTGAATCTGCTCCCTCGAGACTTTGACAATCGCAATCATAAAAGTCAGCAAAGGTCGAAGGAGCCGTCGACAATGACGTTGAAAGTGACGGGGCTCGAGTCTTTGCAGGATTCGTAGGCGATGCGAGATTTTGTACTGCATAGTATATTCAAGTCGAAGGAAGGCAATCGCATGAGAGATGAATCACGCCTCTATCCCAACGAAGAAGGCAGCCTGGATCGCTGCCTACTGTACAAGGTACCTTTACCATGGTGATTGATTACGTATGCGCATGTCAATGTAGAAGGCGTCTGGAGTGCATATAAACTAGCAAAGAAGAACATGCAGATGTGAAATACGCATGACTATACCTATCAGCAGTCATCTCCTCACTCGCATATCTAAACTTCTCAAACCGTCAGTCGCGGATAGTCGTTCGAGCGAGCAGGGTCATGATATCTCGAACTCTCTTGGCAGCCGAGGTGAGCTATAATTAGTCAGGTCTTGGTGGACGGGCCGAGCCTTAAATATTTACCCCGCTCCATACGGTCAGCTCTGTCTTAAAAGCCTCGTTATGATCTCTACTTATAAAAATCATTATCTGAGTAAAGTCTAGACTCAATGCAGGTCCGGTATAAGGAGCAGAATGACTTCTAAGCAAGATTCACGGTCCTGTCGTAGCGATGGCGAACATAAGGGCATGCGCCATAAAATTAAAGGCGTGTTTGGGCACAAGAAAAATATGATTACACCACAAGGAGGGTCCCAAGCGGCACAGTCTGACGAAGGCTCTAGCGTACATCAGTCAAGAGTTGTGATCTAGTCAAATTCTAATATCTACACAGAATGACTTGGAATTGTTGCAACCTTCGAAGCCGAAACAGTCGCCAGGGAATTTGCTTAACCGCCAAGGGTCAACATTCGCCACAGGCCAAGAACGACGTTCACCGTCAACCCAGCACGGTCATAACAATAATGTGATCGCTATTGGAAATGCAAAGAAGTCGAAAGATCTGTGGCTACAGGCATATGAGGCATTGGAACTTCGAGAACCGGATTTGGTGGCAGCTTATAAGCGTCTGTTGGCCCCTACCACTACCAATCTCGCAGATCCTTCTCCAAGCCCTGAGCTTATTGTCAAATCAAAGTTACAGGACCGCGAAGCCAACCAGTTGGTTATCAATCTTGGTACAAAACCTGTCAAAGTGCGGGAACAGGGTGAAAAGGTCATCAAATTCATCCTCTGGTTCAACCAAAGTCGCGATCGCAATCATCGCATTCAGCTGAACAAGTATGAGCTGTTGAGATCAGATGTTGTTGCAAACTATGTTCACTGCCAAACAAACGGTCGCAGCTATGGCAATCATAAGAAGCAGCGTAAGCAGGGGAAACGAGATGCTGCTGAAGTAATCTTAGCCAGTTGAAACCGGGTGGAGACGAACTTGAGCAGAAGTTACAAAGCAAGGCCTAAAATGGTTTAGCTTATAGTTCTAGCGAGTGCAACAAAGGTGCTATGCTCACTACCGTATTTTAGAATAATGCAACGCTCGAGTTAACACAGTAGCGCTTGAAAGTCTACATCATATGGCTGCGGAGAATCCGTTTGATGCCTTGCATATTAGTCTGAACGAGTATGCTCTTAGCCTATGGGGCTGGTGGTTACCTAATGCTAATGTTTTCAGCTGTTTCGGCTCCTCGAAGTACTCGGACCTTATTATCCGCTGTGAGGCCCAGGAGTTCAAAGTCCACAAGATAGTCGTATGCGGTCAATCAAAATACTTCTCCAACATATGTGATGGCGACTGGAAGGTACGTTTGGGAACAGGATATCTTGATTCCATGATTACTGGTATCGCGCACAATATTAATTTACGATCACTAGGAAGCGGCCGACGGCATAATAGAGCTCAAAGAAGACAATGTCCGCGCTGTTGAAGCAATGCTCCGATTTATGTACACATTCGATTATGACGGTAGCGGCAACGATCATGAACGCATCTCACCCATGCTCTTCAACGTGGAAGTGTATAGCACTGCGGAAAAATACGATAATTTGGCTCTGAAACTACGAGCGAAGGAAAAGTTCAACAAAGCTGTGAGGACTTGCTGGGACATGGACGACTTCGCTCATTGTATCACTGAGGTCTACAGCTCGACACCTTCAACAGACCGGGCCCTCCGTGACACAGTTGTTGAGGTCGCCCATGAGCATATCGGAGCACTTTTAGAGAAGGATGGTTTCCGGAGTGTACTTGAGGAAACTGCTGGGTTCGCGGCTGATGTCACCCAGCTTATGGCTCAAAGCGACAACTCATCCCCCAAAGAATACAATTGCCCACGTTGTGGGAATCTTTGGAAGGCAGTGCTTCCATCTGAGAGTACGTACTATTGTATTCATTGTGGCCATGGCGGTACACACTGGGATAATTATGTTGTGAAATAAGGCCCACTGGGGAAACTTGACTAATGGTATATCATAACCAAAACACGTTTTGTATATCGCTACATAGATGAGAGCAGTCAAAGTTGGATTATAAATTTGAGAGAGCGCTGGAACTCGCATTCTACTAGTACATATCGGGGCAGAAACTGCAGGTATACACAGAGTCAGTACATCTTGGAGCTCTATGGCTAAACCGCTGGCATTTAAGGCAACTATGCGGTCCTGACTTTCGGACGTATTCCCTGGTGTATGCCGCCAGGTTAGAGATGTTCATAAATCCTTCCGACGGTAGCCTTTGTACATAAAAACCCACAATTCCGCTCCAGGATGCACGAGACGTATCAACTGTAGATCGTGACAAGAAACCTTTCAATCGCGCAAGCAAAGACATGGGAGAATGAATAACAGCTCTTTCATCTGTCGAAGTACAGATGATGTTCGCTAATATTGAGGAATCTAGCGGTACATTAAGAAGAAGACAGAAAATATCGACAATCTAGCGTCAATGTAAACAAAAATAGTAATGCTCAGGGGAACAGGGCAATACAACACATTGATAATAGCAGAGGGAAACTAAATAAGCCAAGCTCGATATCAGATCGAAGCTCCTGAGAGGATAGGGTGATTGGAGAGTGTACGATGATCTCTGGAGGAGTTAAGAGACACCTGATCTGTCCGCGACAGCGATTGACGGTTAAGTGGGTGTTTTATGCACCAACTCCGCATGATTCTGTAGATGCATTTTGCTTTTCAGATCAACGTCGCACCTCGGATGAGGGCATGCGATCGGCTGACCGTTCGGATGATGGCGGAGCTGCGGAAGGACTTCAAGCGTGCCTCTGTCGGCAGTCCTTCACAACCGAGGCAGAAAATACATTGAGTGAGCTTGCATTCGATTGGAATGGCGTCCGAAAGACTCGGCGCCTGGAAGACGGATGGCGGCGTCAGATCCCGTTCGAGCTTGGTATCCGCGGAGGAGGGTTTTTGACGGCGGAAATGACGGCTTTCCTGCAAGCTGCAAAGGGCTGTCAAGGCGTTGATGGCTTCCACCCGCCGTTTGCACTCTTCTTCCGGAGATGAAGTGGTGAAGGCGAAGAGCGTGTCGATGACTCTGACGCGTTCGGCAAAGACGTAAGCTTCTGCGTTTACCGTCTCCTCAGCGACAATCGGCAGTCCTTTCAGTTGCCGTTGAATATCGATCACCGGCTGCTCCCTTTTGTATCTGGCTTTGACCTCTTTCAAGAGAGATTCCTCGAGCCGTCGTTTTTGGTTGCGGTGAGCGCGGTAGGCTTTCTGATACTCCTCGTGTACGGGCGTGCCCTTGGTGCTGGCGATGGATCTTTTTTGGTCTTGGAAGACTTTCTTCAGTGATCTCAGCTTCCGGCGTAAAAGCCTCACCTCAGGGTGACGATCGACTTCCGCTTTTTGGGCGGTTTCGAGTTTCCGAGGCCGTCGTCGATCAATTGTGCGACTCATTCCACTGGCGGCTCTCATCAAGGCCGTTTGTGGCTCTAAGCCGCGATACGCTGCCTGGGTGTCGGCCGTGATATACCTCGAGAGATAGCTCTTCTGGAAGACGGTGGAGTTGTGATGTTGCAGGATCAGATTCCGTTGCGACTCACTGATGAAGCCTGTACACTCGTTAACTGAGAGCTCAACGGAAGATCAACGGAAGATCGTGTCACTCACTGCTGTTGTCAAGAGCCTCGCCATTGCCGCGTCGAAAGGTATATGGACCGGTCGGAAGCTCCATGCCGGTGACACTTCCAAGCTTGATCATCTGAGGGCGGAGGGTGCTATCTGCCAGAGCTTCCTTGTCCGAAATTCCCACCCCGTTCAAAATGCTTTTGCATCGGCGGAACAGAGGAACAGATTGCATCTCCTCCTTGATAGGCAGTTCTAGCTGATGCTGTCCGGAGGGGATTCGGAGACGGAAGAATTCTTCGGCGGAAATCAGTTCGGGCACGGCGAAGGCTTGATCGGCGAAGATCAAAGCCAGCATGGTTATGTGAGGACAGAGCAGTAACGTCAGGAATACCGAATTCGTTCCTGCGACAATCATTAGCCAACACGCGCCAAGCCGCTGCGTGGCAGCAAAGCGGTATGGAAGGAGATACTTACGAGTCTTTCTCGCCAAGATAGCCCTTCGTATACTTGTATGCGATTTTCACTAATACTCGGGGCCGTTCTCCTCGGGGGTCCGGGAGCAATGTGACCTTGACGTGTTCATAGCAGACCGCTAAGAAAGCGGCAGGCCGGTTGCCGGTGATTCCTGCCAGGTGCATGATCGAGGCCAGCTGCACGCGGTGTCGCTCATGATTAAAATTCATCTCGGTGGAGAGGTACAGCGTCTTGAGAAGTTCGAACTCGTCCTCGGCACGCATGATCGACTTCTTCTTCTTCTCCGTCCGTAACTCATGTTTGATGGCTAGCCGCTGTCTCACCTGCTGCTTGTTAGCAAAGACAGAGGTCAGAAGAGGTGCTCGCGTACTCCGTGCATCTGGCTCTTGACGGGCGGATCGATTTCCAGAGAGCCCGTCTCTTTTTTTCGCACCAGGCAAAACACGTTCCAGTATGTTTGCAGGGTGCTGGCCGCACCCATGGTATCTTTTCGACTGGAGAGTAACCAGTCAAAGAAGACGTAGAGAACGTTTATCGAGATCTTCATGAGAGTTGTGAGAGGGTCTTTACCGGTGAATTCGCAGTATCTGCCCGGCGTGGATCAGATCTCGTCAATCCACGGGTGGTAGGTGAAAAAGCATCGCCGGCATGGAACTTCCCACAGTTCCATACACCTTCCGACGTGGGAATGGGCAAGCTCTCGATAACAGCAGTGAGTAGACATTAATTGTCGTATGGAAGGAAAAATCGCTCACTGCTGTACAGGTGAGATTACAGACGCACAGCGGAACATCATCCTACAACATCACAACTCCTCCGTTTTCCAGAAGAACTACGCCTCGAGATATATGCCTGACACACAGGCCGCCTACCGCGGCTTGAAGTCACAGACCGCACTGATGCGGGCAGCCAGTGGGATGAGTCGCACGATCGATCCTCGACGGCCGAGGAGGCTCAATCTTGCGCAACAGGCAGAGGTCGACCGCCACCCGGAGGTGAGACTTGTACGTCGGAGGCTGAAGTCGCTGCTGCAAACCTTCCAAGACCAGAAGCGTTCTATCGCCAGCGCGAAAGGGACCCCCTTGTATGATCACTATCGACAAGCGTATCAAGCTCATCGCAATTTAAGACGGCGGAATGAGAAGACTCTGTTGACAGAGGTCAAGGAGAGGTACAAGAAGGAACAGCCGGTGATCGATATTCAACACCAACTGAAGGGATTACCGGTCGCAGTAGAGGAAAGTCTTCAGGCAGCAGAATACGTTTTCGCGGAAAGGGTCCAGGCTATCGACGCGATCTTCACCTTCGCCACATCATCTACCGAAGAGGAGTGCCAACGGCGGGCAGCAGCTATCAATGCGTTGATCGCACTCTGCAAGAAGCAGGAAAGCCAAGGCTTCCGTCGCCGCAAAGCGGACATTAAAGCTAGAGAGGAGCAGACCTCACCGTCGGTCTCTCTGCCGCCGAATCTGTCAGAAACCCTTCCAGTCGAATGCAAAGCCACCCAATGCATCTTCTGCCTCGGTAATGAAGAGCTATCGGCAGCTGATCGCCTGAAGACTTTTGTCAGCCGCGGCGACCTGAAGAAGCATTTCCATCGTAAGCATCTCCGCCACCATCCGGACCATCAGCCGATTGCGTGTCCGCATCCCAGGTGCAAAGCTACCTTGAAAGGCAAAATGCACTTGCAGAATCATGCAGAAATGGCGCACAAAACACCAACTTAGCCGTCACTCGTCACGGACAAATTCCGTCTCTAATTCCTCCAGAGATCATCGTACATTTTTCAATCACTCTATCCTCTCAAGCGCTTCGATCCAGTATCGAGCTTGGCTTATTGCGTATCTTTCTGCTATCGTTGATTCGTCGTATTGTTCTGTTCCCCGGAGTATTACTGTTTTTGTTCACATCGACGTTAGATTGTCGATATCTTTTGTTTTCTTGTTTAATGTATTGCTAGATTTTTTTATATTAGCAAACATCAACTATACTTCGACAGATTGAAAGACTATTGTCCATTCCCTCATTTCTTTGCTTGTGCGATTGAAAAGTTTCTCATCATTGTCTACAGTCTTTCCGTTACCGTTATTCTTGAAACCCTCCTCGATTTCTTTAAAAATATCAGCAATCTCACTGTTCTGTGATACAAGACGCGTGTTGTTGATTCGTCCATGAGTAGATGTCTATACCGAAAGTGTTTTACACCATGGGTCGTTGGCCATATTTATTCCAATGTTGTTCTTCAAGGCATTCATGGCCAAAGATTCATACGTCGACCGCATGCACTTCGCGCGCAGGTTAGTCATTCAGATTTCTTCAGAGGCCACCACCCAACGAGCGGCCATAATGGAAGGCCCTTCCTACATTGAAAAGCTTTGGTCGGCATCACGTTTGGCCAGTTCCATGGCCTTCTGCTGTTTCAAACACGCAAGAAACTACTATCATGTGACTTGGCTCCTCTCGAATGCTTCGAGTTCAAGGCTGGAGTATAAAACTGTTGACGATCGATATTTTCCCTCATTGCAAGCTTATGTGGTCAAGCTAATGTCTTTGTCGCTCGCGCACGGATCGGTAAGTAGAGCAATGTGATTAAGAAGCTTGATCGCTGAGAGACATTAGACAAGAAGACTTCGGATCCGGTGTTCTATGTTAACATCAACTCGGAAAAATTGCGAGACATTCATGGTGCCTTCTTTAAAGAGGACAAACCTCAGTTATGGTTTTCTGTCTTTTTGCATAGATCTCTCACTTGAACTCTTCGCCTAGATTGAACGAAATCTTCTCTATCAGTATCTTCCGAAATTAGAAGCGTACCCGACCAAATTGAGCGACGACGTCAATCAAGACGCTGCAGAGATGATCTAAATGAAGACGAATAGCGATCGTCGACCCTCCTCACCCTATCAACGGCACCTCATCAATTCACCATCAGCCTTGAGATCAAGGGATTAAATATATGATGAAGCGGAGGAACAGGAAATCGCAAGGAGACTTGGTAAGAAACAGATCAAGAGTGGTTACAAATACAAAGTACGCCGAAACACATGGCTGCGCAGAAGTGAGCTGGGAAACGTCCAGCATCTGTTACGAGAGTTCGAGGCACAAGATCGAGCACAGCGTGGATGCAAACGGGGCAGACCGGCTCATGTAGTCAAGGGTCGGCAATAGGTGCTACGCAGCTTAGGTTGTAATGGCCCAGACGTTACGCTTCATTAATGTATTCCATCATTCTACGATAGCTTCCTCTCGTCAACGCCCGGCAGATAACGTCCCGAGCCAACGACGGAGATTGCATATGTATCAAGCCTAGTCCTTAACTTTATGACGAAGAAGATCAGAGAGGTAAAGAGACAGACGGAGAAAACCATAGCTCATTGAAACCATTTCAAATTTGGAGGAAGAAGAAAACGTCAGAATGCGGCAATGTAGTCAGCGGTTGTGTGGTTTGGGGTTCCGGAGTGGGCGCGGAGGAGGAGATAGCGGCTGCTACGTAGCTAATCACATGAACACACCAAACGCTGTAGCCTTTCTCTAAAATTAGATAAGCAACCCAAGCCCAATTGGTGAATATCCCCGCTTCTTGTCTATCTTGCATCTCCTGGCAGAAGGTTCACATAGATCGTTCCTTTCTCACACTAAAGACTTCCGTAGGAAAAGACATTAAAATGTGTAAAACCGGTCAATTGGCTGAAGGAATACTTCAAGGAAAATACTTTTCCGAAGAACGAGACGATGTAGTATTACTGTCGTTTTTAGTGACTGGTATTGAAATCATTCAAGGAGCGACATGCGTGGAACCTGGAGCAATCCTCCAGCAAATTAGCCGCTTTAACATAAAGAAAAGTGTGCTCCCGAAGCCTGCCAGCTGCAGTACTCCTGGAGGCGCTGTCCTTCCTGTCTTGCAGTCTTGGCTTCGGTTGTTGCGCTATTCCCATTTGGTGACTCCATTGGAGTCACAAAAATGGAATAGCGCGCACGGGTCAACTCTCACACAACCGAAGCCAAGACTGCACCTTCAGTGCTGCAGCCGGCAGGCTTTGGGAGCACATTTTTCTTTTCGAGCCCGCTAAAGCTAAAGCTGTAAGCCCATCACTGGAATAATGATCACTGCTGGACGTTCTCTTGGCGGGAATACCTTCCATGGCGCTTGCATCTGGAAATACCAGCGCCGCAGCTCCTAAATTGGACTGAACAAGAAGAGAATAAGAGACTGCTACTATCATGTTCCTGCACAGCTGCTATAAAGAATCCGTTCGTCTTCGGAAGTTTCCTGCTTATTACTTTTCTCGTCTCGTTTATCACGTAGCCGTTTCATTTCCAACCCAATTTTCTGTTTCTATACGTCTTGTCTAATGACCAGGGACGGGAACGTTAGCGAGTTCAAAGGTGAAATGAGGTCTATGTAGAAGGTTGCACTGGTGTGGTCCATCGCAAACCTGGTGAATGACTAATCAAGAGTACAGGGGGCGACAAAATCCATTGTAGCAAAGCCTGCCACCCGTGCCACGTGCCACCGTACCAGCGGCAATGAATTTTGTCGCCTCAACTTGAACGCGCCAACGGTTTTAAATTACTGCTGTGATATTAATTCTTGACGATGTATCGATAGATAATGTTTGTCAATGATTCGAGTGATAGATATGTATACTGCAGCCAACGTAAATAGCTACGCTTTGCAGATCGTCGAGACGCATCCTCACTTTCGAACGTCAATGTTACCCCATCGGTAGGTGGATTAGACCACTACATCCATGGATGGAGTTATTCACCATAGAGGTGCATCAGCTCACACTTTCAAATAACAATGCTCTCCACAAGCTTCTCATCTTCACTTTTGAGAGTCCCTCAAGAAATCTTCAACCGCTGGGCAAGCTCTGACATGGCAACATCATCGTCGTTGGGTTGAGCAAGTATGCTCGGCTTGTCGTCGGCTTTCAGCTCCCGCGGAGTAAGAAGTTCTACTTCATAGTTGGTAATCACAAATTTGTGGGATTCCTTGTCAAATCTTATCCATCGATCGAACTGAATCACGTTAGCACCATTGATTGGATTGGGGACTTGATGTACAAACAGAAGTTATACGAATTCCGAGCCACAGAATTCTCTCCACACGCAGTGTAGTCATTGATGGTAGCTCTAAAGCGCGCTCTTCGTCGTCTATCCTTGCTTCTTGAAACCAGTTCTTCGGAAAGTATGACTGGCTGTAAATTTGGCCGCGTAAGACAAAGTCTTCTGGTAACGGTCTGCCTACATCACCATTGGGCTTAGGAAACCCATCTCCCCAAACCCTCGGAGTCATCGCCTCAGGTTTCGCCAGGAAATTGAGAAAGGAACAGATTTCACCCCAAGGAACATCCCGTTCCACGTACTTCATTGCTTTCTCGATAATCACGAGACTCCAGAGGAAAACGAACGAAACGTGTATGAGAGGAGGCACATTCTTGTCGCCGATACGCTGCAACGATACTGACAAAGTAATGAAAGTAATACTTGAGGCACGAGAAATAACATTTTCTGATGATTCGATGTCGGACATGGTCAGATTGCTAAATGCTGATTGATTTGTTGAAGGAGGGGACGAACGATGCGTTGCCTCATCGTTTACATCGAAATACTCGGTTCTAGGATGCGTGAATGAGAGGTTCGTTCGCTGGTTTCTTTGAAAACCGGCCTCTTCAAAAACAAGGCGGAAAATTGACTTGTGTAAGCGTGGTCGCTTTAAAGCTCCATATTCAAAAAGCGCAGCAATGTTGGTAATTGCGGCAAAGGCGCCTTGTTCTTTGAACTTAGCAGTGACCCTTCCGATGTAATTATCCAGCAAGCCATCCTTCAATTGCTGAACCGCGTCGTCTAATTCGTTCAGCGGTCCTCCGAAAAAAAGGATCCCGTGCGCTTTGATGAAGATATTCTCCAACATGAGGTCGCGCTGCTCCCATAAGATGTTTACCCTTTCTCTTGCGGCGGGAATGTCTGAACAATCTCCTTCATCCCATTGAAAATTAAATCGGGTTGATATTCAAAAATAGCCTCGAAAGGACTTAGGCCTCCCGTCGCATTTGCTGGTCACTGGCATGGCACGGCATGACATTAAGGAAGAAACATCGCGAGTACGGATTTTAGCACAGATCTGTAGCTGAAACCGCTTCCAAAATAAAAACCGACTCGATACAAGCAATAAGAAATCAAGTTTGTACGGCATTCTGCTTCTGTTCCTGCTTCTGCTTCAATGTTGCATCCTGGAATTCTAACCTTCCCTTTCCAACCAAGATGGCCCCATCTTGGCTAGCCGCGAAAAGAGACTGGTGTTAATATAGATCGCTCATCAAGACGCAAACATCGTTGTTTCGAACAACGTCTGATCACGTCTAGGGGATGTAGAAATCCGACTATGTCAGATTTCTCAGCCAGGTGTGCCTTTTCCACATATTGCTGGAGACGACGGAGATCTATCGCATCCGTCCAATCCGTGGTCTCGCGGGATTTTTCAAGAAGAGCAGCCAGGGCATTTAAGGTCAAAGCTGGTGACTTTTTTATATCGTAATGCACTCTTCTAGCCATTCCTTTGAAATGAAAGCCCCTTTTCGAAATCAATATCTGCGAGGTTCTTGCTTTGAGGCGACCAGCGGGACCGACGGTAGTTATGATTTGAAGCTCAATTTCGGAGAGAAGAGGTAAAGCGCTGGTCGAAACGCGCGGGATCATCGTCTGAAGTCGTAAGAAATCAAGGTTCGTGGAATACAGTTGTGCTTCTTCCGACTTCATAGCTCCCGCACGGTTCTGTTCAACGGAAAACCTTGTTGAACAGTCCGTGGCCGACGGACGATTCCTGGGTTCGGGGTTCAACATGGAATTGGCAATATCCGTCAAACCTTGCCAAGTAGGACGAGAAACCTGGCATTCGACATCCCGCCCGCTTGACCACTCCGATGTATGCGCCCACCAGCGATTAAAGAGACTATATTGAAGGGTGAGCACACCGATTGACCAGATGTCAGCAGAATAACCGCTGGGAAGATATGATCCTCTCAAAGCCACCTCGGGCGCCTTATACGCCAAGGACCCTGAAAGGGCGATACCTCCGAGCTTACCTATCATCGGTTTTCGAGAGACGATCAGGATGTTGGATGGCTGTATTGCTCGATGAGCCATGCCCTGTTCATGTATATACGCTGCACCATTCAAGAATGACCCTGCGCATGAGCCACTTGCAGGCCTTATTAACGAAACACGCTGTTTGCTTTGTTCCAAGATCTACAAGAGACCACAAGAATTTGTGAAGCTCTGGAAAAGAGGAGGTTGATCACGTCGATGCCAGACTAGCAGAAAGGTTCAGTCACAATCCTATCATGTATCTTAGAGTTGAGATGTGTTAGTAATAACTCGACGGAGTTACAGATTAGAAGATGAGGAAGGCGCGCAAGAAGGGTACCCATCGATTTCCGTAGCAATGAACAAGGAAGGCTTGTTCGGACACGATGCTCCGTTGCCCATCAATAATTAGACCTCTAACCGGACAGAATGGTATGCGTGTAGATACAGACGCCTCTTACACCCTCGCGGTTATTCTTGATGCAAAGGGGGACGAGTGAGGGCTGAGGGTGACGAGCATACAGGATTGCTTGAGAGAACACTGATTCTACATCGACGCGTTATATATAACGATCATCAAACTATGTCTTTGCGAGCGGATCTACCCCGTTTACGTCCATGCTGTGCTCGGCCTTTTGCCTCATACTCCCACAACAATTTTTGTGCGTTTCCTAATTCACTTCTAGGCAGCCATGTACTCTTCCAGCGCACCCTATATTGCGTTCCCGATCTGGTCTCTCTCTTGTCGAGAATCTTTGTGACTTCCCACTCCTGCTCCTCAATCTCTGCTGGGCCACCTTGGCCCTGATGTTGCTCGGGAGCAAAGGGTATGGTGGCGGTAGCGCTGACGGAACCGACGTTCGCTGATATTCTCCCATTGTGGTCATTTGCATGGACAATTCGCCTTTCTTGATCCTCGAATGGAGTGATGCTGAGAGAGCAAAGGCGATCAAAAGGCTCGGCGATTGCATTAGGATCCGAGCAATGGTGTGTCTTTGGCTCTTTTGTTGAACAAGGTGTGTTGAGCTGAGTGTCTGCAGTATCAATCTCAGACATAATGCTTGCTATCTCAGCAGAAGTACCCTCGTCGCCAGTCTTGGTGTCGTCCTCCTGCACCACGAACGGGTTGTCTGTACAATGTCAGACACCGTCTCACTCTCGGGTTAGAGGTCCACGTACTGTACCTACCTTGACTCCCACCAACCTCACTTGACCGATTTGAGCTTGCAGTATTCTCGTGGTCAACATCTTTGCCAAAATATTCCCGCTCCAACTCAGTCACTTGCAGCGTTGTTTGATCGTCTCCCTCCAGCTCGGTATGTAACGATGAATACTTTTTCGACGACTGCATTGAACGAAAGAATTCTGCCATTTCTTGATCATAATTTCCAATCGATTCCCAAAGGGCTTTGAAAAGATATGGTAATCTGAATAACGAGACTAAGTCATTTGCAGTATGTAAATTTATTATCAAAAGTATCGATACTTCCTCTGGGATTGTCGAAAGTTCTGCGCGTACTGCTCTTCGATGACCTGGTTCCTGTAGATGGTCCCCGGATATTATAACGGTCCCGAGTGAGGTGCGGGAGGCGCAGTATGACGGAGCCGAATCCGGATATTTTGGGCTCGGCCCGTGTTGAGTTCCTTACTACAGGCCCAGAACTACTGAGGGATGGGTGGAGCCCTTGCGAGTACGTGGTGGCCATATACTTAATGAGATTTCGAGGAAGTCGCCTGATTGTCAGTAGCTTGTAAAACAAGAAAGAGAAGAGCATGTGTAATAAATGAACAGGATCATGATCGACTTCGCCTCAACGCGCAGCCGTTTGTAACACAAAGGATTGCTGCCCATGAACTAGAAGCCAATTGGATGATATAGTTCCTTGAATATCATGCCAAGACTTTCGTGCGTTCCACGCCCAGCTTTAATATGTTAAACAAAGCTAAATGGCCAAACACATGACTGGTATTCAGTGCTGAAGTCGTTGGCCAACCTATCGGCGAACAATTCGATTCGAAATGGTATATGCTGTGTCGACTTTTTGATCCTCGCCCTGCCAATTCAGGGACGAACAATGTTATCGATCTTGACTGTGCGAACCTTTTCCCACAAATCCTGGGCGAAAAGATCGTAGGAGCGTGCGTAGTTAGAGAAGGGACGATTACTAGCATATCATGATTGTTGTGAGCTTTATAGCCCTCCCTTCTGGCGCTGCATCAAAGAAGCGCTGATGAAATGCTGTGCTTCGAGGTCAAAACTGTGTCAATAAGACTTCCGACCTCGAAGTTTATAGCGTTTCCTCTCTAGTGCCGTATTCACTTCAGCCAGCAGATCAAAGTTGAGTGGAGCCGACCTATGCTGCCTATGAACCATTCTTGAACGTGGATTCGGTAGCGCACCAAGAGCGGGGGACGGCGGGGGGCAGCGTATTTTCGCGGTTGAGACGATCGTATCGGCATGCGCTCACCATTTAGCCGGAGACTTACACAACCTATTCGGCTGAGGCAGTTCAATTTTTTACCGGACCTAGATAGAAGTGGCTACGAAGCGCTGAGTGCTTGACAGTTACCTGACTGGAGGGGCTGGCAGAGAGAGTAGCCAGAGAGAGCAATCAGAGAGAGCTCGCTTACATAAGCCTCGATCGATCAGTCGGAGATAAGATAACAGTATTCTCCCCTCGTGTCCGCAATAACAAACAAACAAAGACTACGCGAGCAACACCGCATACCTGTGCTTTACACTCTACATCCTTACTACCGTTGACACAGCCGAATTATAGGTTATGAACCTTACGCGAGATCCCCTGCCATCTCCGGAGATACCTATTCGAACTGTCACACCGAACCGCTATATTCTCTTTCGCCATCCTGGGTACGACGATGCCAACAACGTGCTTCTAAGGCTATTGGCGCTGGACCCAGCAGCTGATGGGGTGGCCCAGGGCTTGTATGCACAATATGCCTTGGATGCCTGTGGAATAATAGCTGGAAATCGGTGGGATGGATGGCTGTCGAAATCGAAGGACTCTCCTATGGCAACTGCAGCAAATACCATTGAGCCGAGCAGCGTACTTCAGGAGCCCAGCTACTACTTTCATCTGCCGCCTTTGCAAAGCGACACTGACAGCGATCGTACGAATGTTCCATACCCGATTGTTCCAACATTCAGCGAATGGCGCTTCCCTCACCATGGACTGCCTGAGTCATGGAGGCAAGTCACTCTAGCAGATGCAAAACCACCATATCAATCTTTCTCGAAATCCAATCTTACCCTCGCTCTTCAGGCGCGTGACGAATCATGTCGCATGACCGGTTGCAAAGAGGGCACCCAGATTGCGCACCTATGTCCTCAAAAAGAAGCTGACTGGTGGTACCTCAATTCAATGTCAAGATATAACAAGAATTCAGCAAGCACCCCCGACGATCTATCTAATACGATTCTCCTCCGAGCCGATCTCCACATTGCATTCGACAACCCCAAATTCGTCTTCGTACCCAAACCATCCTCGCTCAGATCCCCACAACTAGTCACCCACTTGGTGGAAGCGTCGGGCGAGCTGGAGCACTTATACCACAACCGGTTGCTGCAGCCTATGCGCTCCAGCATTGAATTGCTCTTTGCAAGATTTGCTTGGACAATCCTTCCCTTTCTCGAGAGCTTCTTGATCGGCAGAGAACGTCGTCGTTTACTCCTGGTGAAGGATAACATGGATTCCTCAAATGATGGCTTCGTCTCATGGGAGAAATGCGCACAGTTCTCGAGGACACGGTCTCTCAGCCCTAAGAAACGCAAGACTGACGCTCAAGCGCCCAACGATAGCGATGGGAGCTACTCGGCGGGCGAAGAAGAAGAGTCGCCACCCCGAAAGAGACGTCAACTTTCGAATCGCACATCGGACGTTCCGGCTGCACACCACTCAGAATCTCTCGAACCGTCCCAGGATTCATCGCATTCTCCCGACTTGCTGAACGAAATCAGCCAGAGCGAGAAGATAGCATCCAGTTTCTCGACTTCAGACACGTCCTCGCCACCACATCTTCTTAGCCATTACCGAGATGTTGGCCATACAGCAGATACCAGTGCTAACGTAGCGCTCGCACAAACTTGGCTGGCAAAAGAACGCCTCCGCTCTGATCCTAGTGGGCAATGGAAAAAGGATAAAGCTTGGGCAGACAAGGTGTGGAAAGGGGATATTACGTTTTTTGGTGGGGATGCAAGGCGGTGGCTTGAGAGCTGTGGGGGGGAATTTCAGGATGAACTAGAAGAGGAGACGGTGACTTGAGTCTTTCAATTAAAGAATGATATTGCAAAGCTTACAAAAGTCCCGTGGCAAAGATAGCGAAATTCCCAATTTTCTTCCGCGGGGCTAGATGCAGTTTCCAAACGGATATTGTAGGAAGAAGCAAGATAGCAAAATCGTACAAGACATTGAATATAGCGCCGGCCATACCAGAAGCGTCAGTATTAGCGCAGTGACCGTCGGTGATCAATTTGTTTCATATCTTCTCTCGTGAAGTGCAGGCGAATATATCGAGCAAGGCGTTGGCGGTGTAAAAGGCCAGGTTTCCCCAGATAAGCGATTGAGAACACACATTACCTTCATGAACTCATTCCGCACTGCAATAGCCTCAACAGGACTTTTAAACTCGGTCCATTTATCTCGTACGATTGAGACTTCCAGTCCACGCTCTATCTGGACTACCAGCGCCTCTATCTGTGCCAGAGGAACTGTATTCCTTTCAACTTTGTAGCCAATAACCTCAACCTCAGCCATCTTCAATGCTGTAGCCGTGTGAGAGTGGTGGAGGGAAAACGGATGGCCCAGAGAGATAAGGAGTTGCTTAGGCGCTGGCGCAAGGCTCAATAAACTCATCATGTATGCGCTATCGGGAGGGAGGAGGATACTGCTTACCTATTCCACCTTCAGCGATCTCTGCAAGACTTTCGGGTTTGTGAAGATTCTTTAAAGGTTGAAACACTGATGACGCGGGGCGGTTCTTGCAGTGGATGTCTTCCGGCTCTAGGCCGTGACTATCTCGTTTAACGTTCCAACGAGAAAAGAAATTGTGTGCTTACTGCGTAATAATTCATCTTTGCAAGCTGCTAGAGTCGAGAATAAGGCCCGCAAATCGTTATGAAAACTAAGGTACACATCGTTCACTTTAAGACCATCATAGCCTTTTAAAAAGATGGTATAAGTAGTCTGACTTGGGACGAGAAAAGAGGGATGCCTTGCCGCAAGAGGCTGCATTGTTCTTTGGACAACAAACCTGCAATTTGATACGCTTGAGCATGAATGTGATGAGGAAATAGGGCATCGAAGCTTTGATGCGGTTTGGGGAGTGAGAGTTAAATATCGTTGATGAGTGTGGGTGGGAGTGGGTGGGTTTCTTAATCAGGATGGGTGAGAGTGGGTGAGAGTGGTAAGAATTTCCTAATCAGGATGTGTGAGAGTGGCTGAGATTGATAATGATTTCCTTAATCAGGATGGGTGAGATGTTTGAGATTTCCAAATGCCGAGCGCTGGATTTGAACGGTTTCTATTTAACTGCACTTCCATTGGCTCTACGGCTAAACTCGCTTCGTATTCATTTAGGGCTTCTTCATCTGAATGAGCATATGGACAGAGACGATTCAGAAGGACAAGCGCGAATGCTTGCTCACGAGGTTGATGTGAAGGAGCAGGACAGATGGCTGCCGGCAGCAAACGGTTAGTCATTCTGTTCATTCATGCATACCCGCCCTATGATTCAATGCTCCTCAGCCTATTTCACAAAAACGTGGTTCAAGACACATTAGCCTTCTATCTCTTGCTAAAACTTGTAGTTCCGCATCAGTTGCTCGAATCATGAAGACAGCTCTGCCAAGAGATGCCAGACTTTCCAAAGAAGCGAAAGAATGCATGCAGGAATGGGTGAGCGAGTTCATTTCTTTCATCACAAGCGAAGGTGGTTAAAGTCAATCTTCAGTATGTACGGTCTCTAACTTGAATTGATTCAGCCGCGGAGGAATGTCGGAAGGGGGAACGGAAAATAATGAGTGGCAAAGACATTCTATTTGCCATGAGATCACTTGCTTTCGAAAATTACGGGGAAGCACTGGAAATCTATCTGACGAAGTATCGAGAAGTATGTTGCTTTCCCTTCTTCTCATACCTGCATGTGCTCTCATTTTCTGCAACACTCAGAGCCTCTGACAATAAGGTTAACCTGTTCAAGACTCAGTCCGCCAGAGAAGAGAGGCAGCAACGGCCAGGTAGCGAATACAGATTGGCAGGGGGTCAATCGGGCGCAGGAAGTGGTAGCGCTGACGGTGGTCCCGATACTATGAGATACAACTTACAAGCATAGCGATAAGTTACTTGTTAGACGTTCCCTTATCAATCCAATCTCTCAGATGTCATCCTTCAACTCAGCACTGAAGAACTGAGACCGCCGAAGGAGCTCCGCATTCTCCATCTTCGCATTGCATACCTCGTTGGCCTTTGAGAATGTGAGGATGGCCAGGTTCCAGACAACGCGTGATTCGGGTAGCTGCTTAGGGGTGAGAGCAAGGGGGTTGAATGCGTCTTATTATTCTCAACCAAGAGCACTGGGAGCCCTCTCCTTGCATTGGAATATTGACGTGTTTGTATATGGAGCAAACTTTTGCAGACAACCATTCTTTGCATACATCGTACTTCTTTGATACGATCTCTCAACATTCCTCCTCTTCACGCTCGCGACTCTTGATCGATTCAGTGGAAACGCTGCAATGGTCGAACACAACCTCGAGTTACAATTCAATATGGATGACTTGGGGGAAAATGACAAAGACGAGAGAGAATGCGCAGAGGCTGACGAGAATGGGCATGGAAAAAGAAGAAAGCAAGAAGACGGCTATGTAAAGTAAGGCGCTCTCACGAAGCCTCTGTTCAGTTCAAGCTGACTTAAGTAGGTACCAAAAGCGTCAGAACTGCACCAATCTCGAAGGTGACAAATCTGCAAATGAGGTAGAACTTTGTTATTACGATGGAATGTAAGTGTGCACTAGACGTCCAGTTGGCAATTATTAACCAGTCAAAGGGCAAACCTACCGTGTGCAGCGATTCAAATCTCTCGGAAGACCCACCAAAGAATTCCCGTCTTCAGCGAGGGCGAACGGAGAGAGACTCCTGTTGCTACCACCTACGGCCTACGGATGGCCGAAGCTGCGGGCGATATCCCCGTTGTTGTTGGAGGACTAGGCAGGTGTGGTCGTAACAAAACAATACATCGAACGTTAGGTGTGGCAGAACAGAACGGTTTTCGTTCTGGTGAGGATTTCATGAAAGATACGGCATCACGGCGTGCTAGAGACATGTGTGTGGGATGATGAGTATTTGGGTAAAGGAGGATCTGGGATAATCATACTAAGCTTACCATCCCTCAGTAGAGACGACCAACATCTCTAACTTATTTCGGATCATCAGGAATTTGAGAGGTTGGTAGGGTGGGTCTAGGGGAGGGCCTGGGAAAAGGAAAGGCGATGACATTTTAGATCGTAGGAACCACAGTGATACCAATCTTGATGAAGGAAAAGATAGCTTGAGAGTGGCCTTCTGTTGCTTCGAGGCAAAGGCACATGCCCTCCTCCCATGCCAATTTCCTCGCCTTATTCTTCCTCTCCCTCTCCCTCTCCCTCTCTCTCTCTCTCTCCTCCTACGGCATCGGGCCCCTCCCTCGCCAAAGGGCCATTCCCACCAACCCCTCACACTGCCGACGCATGCTCTCCCCTCTCCTCTCACTCTCTTCCCTCACCCTCTCACTTGCCGCTATCGTTGCTGCTTCTCGAATCTGTCTGAATTACCGCACTCCAATCCAAGTGACTTTGGGATGTAGAGCGGGCACTGTGTCAGCGGTGCTGTCGTTTGCGGTTACGGAGTGGGCGCGGAGGAGCGCATGGGCGGAAAGACTCTTGATTAGCTTAGTGAGCATGATGGGACGCTGAAGAAATTTGGCTATTAAGGAAGACTTGGCAGAGGTGGGTTGGAGGCGCTTAGAGAAAAGAGAAAAGAGAGGCGCAGGAGGAAGGAACGAAGAAGCGGTGACATTGGTGGGAGCGAGAGAGCTGATGGTGCAGCTGTAGTAGGCCGTGAGGAGTTTAGGGATGGTGGAGATGAAGGAGGTGGCACTTGGAGTAGGGCTAGCGCTCGGGGTATAGGAGCTCAAGCTAGGGATAGGCGAGTGGTTAGAGCAGGCGGCTGGGTAGCCAGCCACCCAGCGTTGGAGTAGAACGTGAGGCTGGCGTCGAAGTTGGAACGATGTGTAGGAAAATCTGGAAGAGATGCTGGAGGGGAGGGAGGAACCCTTTCGTAATTCTCGTTTGAGGGGGCAAGCTCCAGTATCACACTCGTACGCTTGTTTGGTGCCTAATCTAGGGCATGGCGTCAAGGAGATTCCACGAGCCAATCCCTGCCACACTGGCGCTAGTGTCCGGGTGCCAGTCCAAGCAACCTTTACATATAAAAGAGTGAACAAAGACACTACTCTACACAATCTTATATACATAGGGTGTCCAAATTGCGCATCCTCCACAGTCCGCTGCCATAGCACTAAAGCATGGAGTAGGGTAGCTCCTGAATCAAGTCACTATTAGAGTCAGAGGTCGCACGAGACGAGGTTTCGGGGCCTGAGAGGCAAAGGAGAGACGTATTAGGCGCGGTGGCAGCGGTGGCGGGGAAAGGAATTCTCGCCCCCCCCCAACCAAAATAGCCGAGAAAATCCACACACCTTCTACTTTCTTTAATACTCAACTATTAAACACATTAACTTGAAGCTATTCAGAAGAAATGTATTATCGCTCAGCAATCACGTGGCCAATAAGGAATGACACATCTTTGTCAGGGTTAAAATTCACATCTATTATAAAGACTTTCATTTATCGAAGTATTAAATAGCTAAGAATCTCAATATTGTTACGAGCGTGCTCAGCCTTCTCCTGGGATACATGTCCTTTGAGCGAGGCTAAGGCCCTATCGGGCTTAGCGCTCCCCTTCCCTCTGTACATATAGCCTTCGCACTCGTAGACCTCGCTCTTTAGCTTTGAATCCTCGTTTACCCGTATACCATCTTGGTGTACACGTACCTCTATGACTCGCTCTAGGCATGGTCTTAACAGAAGCTGAGTACAAGAGCTTCTATATATGTAATATTCAGAGGCTGCGCTAGGCCCGAAGGGAACGTGTTGTGACGCAGTAAAGATGTGATGTGAAAAGGAAGATGTTGGGGAAATAAAGAGGCTGGGGAAACAAAGAGGCTGGGGAAACAAAGAGGCTGGGATAGGGGCTCGGTTAGGGGCTCGGTTAGAGGCGTTGGCTAGCCTTGGTACACTCGTAACATTCACATTCAACATTTATTTTCAAAGATTCATGCAAAAATTGACAATCTACAATCGTTTAGCTACATTGATGATGTCACACTGTACATTGAAGGAAAGAGCATTGACAAGAATGTGAAAATGCTGAAAAAGATGACGAAAATCATCTTTACATAAGCGAAGAAAAATGTGTCGCTACCACTGGGCTGGCTCTACATAATGACCGATTTCACTTGAAGCTGTTTTTCCAGTGGGGAAGACTTGAAATCAGTACGCATATTGCTGGAGACGGAATGGCCGCGCGAAGTCAGCTGGTTGAAGCATGTGACACAGCGGGTAATACAGCATCAAGCGGATCTGGGCTTGAGCATGCTTCGTAATCTTTGTAACACTCACAATCCACAACGTGAGGCAAAAGGGAGGGGATGGGAACACGTCGGCAGTGGGAAATCTAAACTGGATGGAATTAGGGCTGGCGAAGATTCCTGGCGTGGAGAGGACAACCTTGCAATTCAATAGTCAATCCATACTTTACTAATCAAAATCAGAAAGGGGATAGCACTTGGTGGGCTTGGATGGTTTGTCTATCGAGCAATCTTTGCACCGTGATCAGATATACTCGTGCAGGGAAAGATGGTAGTGGCAAGAGATTGCCGTGTTCATACATCACTCACACCGCCAACGCCACACTCATCAATCCCAAGGTCCCCCAGCCCATCATCGACTATCCGCACGAGACCGCCCGCACCATTCTCGACCTCATCATGTCCAACACCGTCCGCCGCCATCCCCACTGCCGAATTATTGTGTCCCACGCCGGCGGGACGTTCCCCTACATCGCAATGCGCGCCGCACACCGCTGCCGGACTGCGGTCTTAGCGCCAAGCCCGCGTTCGGAAGAAAGCACTTAGCAAACAACCTTCGAAAATCAGCTCAGCCCTATTATGAAGCTATCTTTCTCTTTTCAGTAATTAGCTACAGACTGTAGAATAAAAATGCCTACCCGCAAGAATCAAACATACCAGAAAGTTAAATATGGTATGAGTGTGGAGAAACCTTGACAGGGCCCAGAAAGGAGGGGAGACTTGGTGGTTCAAACAGAGCACCCACTGAATTCTATTCCAGACCAAAAACACAAAACAACTATCATCTCGTTGAACCCCGCAGCCTCCAGTATTCGCCGCTATCTAAAGCAGCGCTCAGACATGCCTGCGCCATGAATCCAGAGATGAAGTTGGAGAAAAGTTCAGCCCAGATGCATGTCAATCTGCACAAATATCATCCTTGCCCAAGGCGATAATATTATCACCCTCAGGCTGGAACGTGGGTTGACTTTTCATTGCTCTTGGTGGGAAGTGGTCGTTCAATCCCGACCGTTGATTGTGCGAGCTTGGAAGGGAGCTCAATTGTTTCCCAAAAGGTGGCATCATCGTGCGACAGAGTCATGGGGAGGAAGTTGCGATGACTTTGTTTCCGTCTACATGGAAGAGCGAGAGATTCGGAGGACGAAGTCACTTTGGACGAATTTATCGGGAGAGACTTGTCGAAATCACAGGCGTGCATTGTCTTTCGTGCAGAATAAATTCAAATAAACTCGATGATTTGAAATGGGGATAACGAAAATGGAATAGCGCGCACGGGGATCCCAGCCGCCGACCTGAGTTGTTATGGCGAGTTTTCGGTACTGATTTCTAGTTTCTGGAGAAATCTGCGCGTGCTGCCCATCCACCGCCCATCATATGGCGACAGATAATGACTTTGTGATAGTTCAGAAAAGACTGTTTGACAGTTTACGCCAGCACTGCGAAGATTGTTCTGGCTTTGGTGAACAACTGCAAGACTTATCGGACGGGCGCGTAGTTTTCTTTGGTGAACCTTCTTCTGGTGAACCTTCTTCAAAAAAACGAAAGACTCCGCACGGAGCAGGACCTCAAGAACCATCGTGCTCATCACAGCAGCCCGAATCTCAACTGCCATCACAATCACCACAGCAGCCTGAATCACAACTCCCGTCCCAACCATCAAATAAGAAACCCAAAAATGCAGATGCAAAGGGACAGAAACCACGAAAGAATGCGGCTGTAGATTGGTTTCTACGGAATGCTCCGACGGCCACTGAGTGGCGTAAGAGACAGACCGATCTCGAATTGAATACTGTAGAGCAGTACGAGCAAGCCATCCGAGCTTTCACCGATCGCACCAATGTCATTGTCGAGAGACAACCATACCAGGGAGATGGACGTCCAGAGCACGAACTTGTCAACCTAGCCGAAAGATACGCCTTGCTCACTAGAGACTCCCTTACGAACGCCAAACTCCAGAAATCCTTCGCCACGTTTCAAGCTCTCATCTTGCTGTCATACTGTGAAGTTCTTAGGAAAAGAGGCGTTCTTCAAGAGACTCTTGATCCGATAATCCAAAATATCGCCGGCCGGCAGTATGACCGTCGAAGACTGCTGGACAGCGCCCTATGGATAAATGGCGTTATTGTTGCTCTAGTCAGCCATGGTTGGACGATTTATCGGGCCACAGAACTGTTCTTCATTGGTGTGTTCTTCAAGCTCTTTACTTGCGAAGTTGAACTTATACCTATCTCAGACGCAATATCCATTACGTATCTTACCCATATCCGTGGCATCGGAAACTTACAATTAATCCTCGGACATCTCAAAAAAGAGGAGTTCGTAAAACATGATTACAGCGATTGTCTTGGACCCGAGTACACCATTCCCGGTCTTATTGTATCTCTGCTTGATGCATGCAACATAACGGCCAATAAACCCTCGTATGGATTCCCGTCCGTTAGCAAAGGCAATACTGACGAGCTAGTATTGATGAAATATGCGCCGCCCTTGGTTACAACTCTGATTGCGTACCAAAGTCAGTTGAGAGCATATACAAGGTTCATGCTGCTTCTAAGAGCACCCCCGTCACCTCCTTAGACATTGATTTCGAGGTCCTGGGACCAAGTTCCTTCCAAAGCAAGTTCCCAGAAGTCCTTGCGAACAATCCTCAATCAAACGGCGCTGTTTGTTTTAAGCAGCAAGTGGCCCAGCCAGTCGTAATTCCCCTGATTGCGCCAAATACCGTGGCTTCTAGGCCGGAGAAACAAAGCATAGAAGCGGATAGCATTTCAGCTATGGGAACGTGTTACTGGACTCATCTAAATCCGCAACCAGTCTTGAGATTGGCCCAAGATGGCCTCATCAAAATAAAGTCGAGCTTGTTACCGGGTAGCTCTAAAAATCTGTACGACTTTTGTAAGTTTGGCGTTTGTGTCCCACGACCAGGTTAACATTTTTTCAGACGTGCACTCCATTTGTGCTGGCCGAACGCTCCTCAAAGATAATGCTTACCTTCAGGAGGTCCTGCCAATCGCACATCAAGACACGGCTACAAAATTCGCCATGATTGCTCTTACTTCGTCTTACTACAAGGAATACTTGCCAGACGGAAGTGCCCAAAAAGAGCAGATGAAAAATTTGGAGGTCGAAGCCATCGCGCGAACGACGGCAGCTTTGAAAGGAAATGCGATAGAGGGCCATGTCTCCTCTACAGACACTGCCAAAATGCTCCTGATTCACCACGCAATTCTTAACCAGAACTTACATTCCGCACACTGGACTACCTATTTGTACCAACTACAGAATTCCGTTGGTCAGCAGTCAAATTTGATTATGGCGAGGCATTCAATATGGCTAATGACTATCCTGCCGCTGGATGAGAAATACCGATTCCAGACGTTCAACTACGACTGGGTTGGATGTGGTGAGGGCAACAGCTTGACAAAGGTGAACGGTATTCTGGGAACTTCACGGAAGATGTTATATTTTGAGTACTTAATTACAATAGCTGCTAAGGTAAGTATCACAGAATGGGTAAGGATCGTAGCTGACACCCTCAGTTCCCCAAAACAGTGGATCACGGAAATCTTCTGCGTGATATTGAAGAATCCCGCCAGTGGGTGGACGTGACGGAAGCGGAGACGGCGACGCGGATCGCCTTGAAGACAGCGGAAACGTACAGGCTGGCAACTAAACTATACGCGTTAGCGCGGCTTTGCATGTAATGTTTCCGCTCCACTTGTCAAAATGCCCTCTTATTTCAATAGGTTTACTCCAAGACATGCTGGAGTAAAAGAAATTTGCAATAGGCTCACACGCAAGCTTTGTGAATTACCAGCGAGCGGAGAGGAGTATTCTGGTCTTCACCCTGGATGGTGCTTCCCGATAGCTTGCGCTTGCACTGAAGATCCGGAAGAGTACGCGAAAATGGATCGAATCTTAGAGAAAATTGGCAATGTAAATAAGTCGGTAAGATTCCCATCTTCATTTTAGATTCGAAACTCACTATTATTGGTAGAACGTGTCAGATCTTTCCAGGCTTGTCAGATTGATATGGAAATGGAAGAATGGACAGCATTTAAGCGAAGGATGGTGGGAACAAATGACAGAATATCTCGACTCGGCGATGAATGGGAATTTAATATGTGTCAGCTAATTGTACTGATATCAAATCTTGCTGAGCCTAGATCGCAGATTCATCTAAATTTCTGATTAATCTAGCAAGGATTCGGTATCACGCTCTTGTGCACTGCTGTGGTTTCCTTCGATCTGTTCCAAACCCATCTCTTCAAAAGTCGATCCTCTAGGGTATCAGAGCCGTTCTGTCCACGAAGGCGTCGAACTACCATGTCGCCAAAATTAGGCAGAAATTTGAATGAATGATAAGAACCGCCTGTTGCCAGGTAGAGTTGTCGAGTCTCAGGTGCCTGATCCACGAGGGGATGTTGGTAAGGGGTCATAAGGTCTCTATTGAATGGTTAGAACTGCTCATTAATTGAGTATTCCGGGCTACTTGCGGGCAGATCCAGGAGTCTAGCTGTCTTCCAGCGAATTGGGGCAGCATCCTTTCTAATACGTCACGATTCAATTTAATGTTTGCGGGTCTAGTATTGGTATTCTGCTCGTCAGGGTTTTCAATTCGGAAAGTACCAGTTGTGGTCATTTTCAGGTTCTTATGCTTCCCTGATGGCATAATTTCTCCTATATGTAGGTGAGTTACGACGAGATTTGGTAAATGAAATAGAACATACCGCACTCTGTAACAAGAATCGGCATCGATTTCATTTCACTGAATTCCGCCTCATCAAGAGGCATCGTAGCCACTCCAACCCCGGCGACGGTAAAGAAATCGTCGGGAAACTTAACCTTCGAGCTTTCGAGTAGTCCAGGAGTCCAGGGACCGGCGGCGACGATGGTCTTCCCAGCGGTAACCCGGGAATGATCTGTTTCAACTCCTAGGCAAATTCCTTCGTTGACGATGAGCCTCGTGACGTCCATGATTTTCCTCACTACACCCAAACTTGATGCTTCTTCAGCTACTGCTTCAACAGCTGAGGCTGAATCGACATAACCAATATCCTCATTTAGCCATAATTCCTCATCGGTTTTGAGCCTTGGTTTTTCATGTGCTCCTACCATCTGGAGCAGCTCTTGGATTGATATCATCCTGTCCTTGGGGCCTTTCATTTTACTCCTATCATTGTTTTCACTGATCACTTGAACCCATGACGTCCGGTGATAGAAATGGCAATAAGGAGCTACTTCCTCCCACATTCTCATCGCTTGCTCAGCAAAGGCAACATAGTCTTCGTCGGGGTACGGCGTGCGTATAATCTTGTTGATGTCTTTCGAGGCTGTATATGTAGCGCTACCCTCGAACCAAACAATTCGAGCGTCCGGCCACTCACGTATCAATGCAAGCGCAGTTGAAGCACCAAAACAACCTCCCCCAACAATCGCATAATCAAAGCTGTTATTGTTCCGGTTCCGGATTGAGGTTGACATGGCTGAATTGATGGAAAGATGATAAGAATGATGTGGGAGATCCTCAGGCTATATGCTAATCGGGAGCGAAGAGCATGAGTTGATGACGTAGCTCGGAGATCACGTGATTTGCCGCTGCTCGTTCCAACGGAAGGACTACGTCAGGCCACGGAAATATGCTATTATCACTCCATAGGCTGGTACTGGAGAGTGTGAACGAAGAGGGGGCGGCTGAAGGCTAGCAGACGTTGAATTCAGTGGTACCACTTAATCGATTGCCAACCCCATTTTCTTTTGGACGACTGACGTATAGGCGCATTCAGCAAGCATGTCATCATGATTCTTAGCTGATGCTCTTCTCAGCTTTAAGTCGTCATACTCTTCTGTTGCATGATGTAATTATTAACAGTCCATGCTTTTGTTTACGTGTTAGTGAAGAAGAAAGCGCACGAGATCATTGCTAAAACACCACAGTGAACCTTCATATGCCAGGGCATGTCTATGGCAGTGCTTATAGACTTATAGAAACCTCGATATCGAGAGATTCGAGAAGTCTTCCTTCTAAAGTTCAGTGACTGGAATCGAAGGTGGCCACCGGGAAGTCGGAAACGTCTGATGCGCAGAGGGAGATCCAACGTCGAATATCGCAAGCGAGCCAGAGCATATTGTTGGGACGGAGAGTATATGGGCTTATATCAATGCAGAGAAGGGAAGTCAAGGAGATAAGAATAGTAAGAATGCTAAAGAAGGGCTTCCGTCAAATTGTACACTAGATCGAACCCGCAAATGGCTATCCAGTACTTCTTTGAGACGACAAAGGTTCAGTGGAACTTGTCACTTCGGTTCTCTCTTCCTCTGGTGATATTTTGAAACTTCGTCTCTTCCTTTCTTCGAATGCTCGTCCTGTCTTCGTTTGTTGCGTTCTATCACTCGAGCTTGTCTCAACTCTTTGGCTCTTTCCATGAAGTCTGAATCCATGTTTCATTCCTCGTATCCTTGAATATTGTAGAAGCGGGTAAAATATATCAGTTAATGCACTGTTTCTCTTATTAATCAAAGTATCTCTGTGACAGTTCTGCAGGTTGCTTACTTTGTGAAGAATCTTTGAGTCTTCAGAAGTGCTTCACGGTGCAAGGGAAATATTCCGGGAAATGGATTTCACCCTGAGGATCAAATAGTCTCACTGAAGGGATCGCTTTCCATCCTCTAGTGCGTAAGGTATTCCGTGATGTATTTTATGTATGGTTGAGGTACTCTCTCATCTTCTTGTCCATCTCTTCGATTTTCTTGTCCGTTTTCTTTGAACCGTTCATTCATTTTCTTATTTACGTTCTTCAATTGTTCATCCATCTCTTCGAACCGTCGATCAACTTCACGAAACTGAGATGCAATGAAGTTATGCTGACCGAGAAACTCTTGTCGTATTCGCTCATCGTGCGCGGCCTAATATGGTGAGACTTCAAAGGGCGGATCCCCTTCAGACAGTGAGGTTCGAGCGGTGCCCTGAGCCAGCTGCTTCATCACGACGAGGGAACGCGAGAATCTATACTCCATTTGCGATACTGAATAGAAGGCAGTTCGATGCTGCTAAATCATAGCAAGAAGCTGCGACACTCGAGCCTTGGCAGTTCAGCCTCTCGCACGTAATCGATCTAAGCCTTATATAATACGGAAGTACTGCCTACCCACGCGGGTAGCAAAAAAAGCCGGACTCACAAATTTCCAACCATCAAATTTACTACTCATTCTTCCGAGAATCATGAAACCAGAGGATCATTACAACCATCATGACACTTCTACTAAGGCTAAAGTTCAGGGGGCCATTGAATTCTGCGAGCGAATGAACATATCGTACTTGAATGGGATGATCACACTACGAAGGGGCTGATTTACGAAGGATGGTCTCATGTCTCACAGAAGTACATAAATGAGAAGGTTTCTACTATGCCAGAGCGATTAAAAGCAGTTATAGAAGGAGAGGGTAGAATGACAGGCTATTAAAATATAATATATCTCTTTTAATTCAGTAGTAAATTTGGTGGTTGGGTGCGGGGAAAATTTGTGAGTCCGGCTTTTTTTGCTACCCGCGTGCTACCTAGCCTACTTGGTGGTCCAGGGTGTTAATACAATGCCGTGCGGGAGCAATACGCTAGTTTCTCCACGCCGCTCTAACCATTTAGATACTATGGCAGCTCTGGAGACAGTATCTTACTCAACGCTTTTACATCGCAATTAATCAATCAATCGGTCAAGATGATTCTTTACTTGAGATGAAGCTTACCTCAAATTTTACGAAGATTTCTCCACCTTTTACGCTTATTTGCAAGCAATTAACTCCAGAGCTGTTATAATGAATCGTTGGAGCGGCGTGGAGAATACAGCGCTATGCTCCCGCACGGCATTGTATTAACACCCTGGACCACCAAGTAAGCATAGGGTCGCTAGTTACGCGAGTAGTCATCATATGGATGCGGGGTTGCTTGATTGAATATATCCTATTGTTCTCCTCGATATCGGCCGGCGATAAGCACGATAGGCGGCGATGCACAGCTCATTCAAAGGGATTCCGCGCTAGTGATTCCGCTACAGTGTCAGGAACTAAGAATCCCTAATCACCTACCCTACCCGTCGGGTTCCGTTGGGCTACCGATTATTCGCGATCATATTTGGCTGCGAAAATATCGAGTATTTGGTGGTCGGATCGACTGCGGGCAAATATAGCTCAGAAATTTGCACCCAACGGCAGGCGCACCGTCGTCAGTTCCAGTTACTCCCAGAGGAATTGTTGTCTATCTTATGCCCAGCCCCGAACCTCAAAACATGCTACCATGTTTTCGACTGGTCCCGATTCGACGTACGCGCACCCTCTTCAGAGTAATGAACCTCCCTCTCGCCCATTCTCTACGCTGTTGACGCCAACCTGCAATGAAGAACAGTTCTGTGGCCCGATAAATCGTCCAACCATGGCTGACTAGAGCAACAATAACGCCATTTATCCATAGGGCGCTGTTCAGCAGTCTTCGACGGTCACACTGCCGGCCGCCGATATGTTGAATTATCGGATCAAGAGTCTCTTGAAGAACGCCTCTTTTCCTAAGAACTTCACAGTATGACAGCAAGATGAGAGCTTGAAACGTGGCGAAGGATTTCTGCGTTCGTAAGGGAATCTCTAGCGAGCAAGGCGTATCTTTCGGTATGACAGTGAGCAGCGTGCACAGATGTTCTGCAGAAGTCGAATGCTGGGATTCTTGGGCGCGCTCTTCCATTTTGGTTACTACATTGGAGTAACCAAAGTGGAATAGCGCGTACGTTCATCACTCCCGCTTTCCTTCCTTCCCAAATGATAAACACGAACGAGAAGCAAGCAGCCACCATCACTCCGCAGATGGCACATAGAAATACATGGGACGCGTACTTTGAAACCCCGCCTTCGCAATGGAGATGATATCAAGCTATCACTAAGGAACTCTCTGTCCATGCTTGAAGTTGAATGGTCCCAAAGATAGCTCTGCCTGATAAAGACAATCCTATGGCTGGCGACCATTCGACTTCCAGATAGCCGGTGGTTATATATGTCTATCGAATGGCTGTCTCTGCACGGTCTTTACGCCCTACTCTGGTTGCCTTCTTCGCCTTGCTCGGTCGCCTTTCGGAGATTCCCATGGATAAGCATTCGGCTCCGCCTACTCCTTCTCCTTCGTCAGTCAGTGCTGGCGGGGTAAGACTCTTCACCGGCTCACCTGCTGACCAAATTACCAAAGCCAGAGTATCCGGTAATAGGGTCTTTGTCAAGTCTTTAACGCACGAGGTGACACCTGAAGAGGGCGAGGATTCCGGCTGGGAAGATTCCGATGAGGCAATTGAGAGTGATGAAGAGAGGGAAGATGGCAACAAATCCGACATGTTTCAACGGGTCACTTCAAAGCCGAACCTGGTTTCGCGACGCTCGCTGCTCACCACTCTGATACACGAGAATGACCGAGCATCAGCGCTGCAGAATGCAGCTTCGCGTTGTGCTCCAGCAATTCATCGACCTAGCACATCAAACGGTCCTATTGTCTCCTCTCTGCGAAAGAACGTTCAGGGATTTCTGAAGCCGTCCATTATGATTACCTCCGATACTTATTCTCCAGTACCATCCCTTGATAGTACTCGACCCAACATGTTTTCTAAGGAGCCAACCGAGTCTCTACGAGATGGTCTTCTCCGGGAACGACGGGTCAAAAGTTCGACATTCAATGCCGTCAAGCATAGACACACCGCCCACGGTATTAGAAATCCTCAAAACTACTCTAGCGAAAACAGGAACTCTTGCAGTATTCATTTCGACGCTGGTTCTCAAGACTATCATCAGAGAGGATGGTAGATTAGCTGCATGAATGTACATAGCTGACTTATTGCTGTTATTGCGATATTTGAATAAGATGGCTCACAGCATTTGCATCTTGTTTGTGGAGCGAGGCCATTTTTATGCGAGTCCTCTTCACAATAGAATAAGGGTATCGTTGGTGAACCGCTACCACCGCCTAAAGGTTGGTGTGAAAGGTTATCACTCAAACATTAAGGTATGTGTATGGTAAGTGAACGTTGCACGGATATATACATACCATGCTCATGTCGCAGAGTTTCAATGCGTGTCAATGACCCTTCACGATGAAGTGCTTCCTCGAACTAAGAATAGGAGACTACTCTTGCAAGTTCTCCTGCGAGATATGTGCAGAAGGCCAGAATTGGATATGATTGTCGCAACTCGCCCGCAATATATTTTTAAAACAGGCATATCAAGGAACACTGCCGTACCAGAAGTGGTTGACGCATATTCAATGAGCTTATGCAACTCAGATCCTTCAACCAGTATCATCACCACCAATCCATGTTACCCCTCTCATTGGATGCAGAAGTCGCTGCTTTCGTAAAGACATGACTTTGCTGGCATGCTTCCACCGCCATCACACTGTTTCGTTGTGCTTGAATGACATCGTACACTCTCCTTCTTTCCAAGGCCTACATTCTTCGCTGTCAAGTCTGTCGTTCCTTCTTTTTCTCTCGTCTGTGGCAAAGACATGAGATTATTGGTTGAGGTAGCGCGAACCTTTGCGGGTCCAGATACTGCATTAGACTTCATGTTCATTAAAGTCATAGCTTCATGGCTTGCAGAAGCCTTCATGCAAGTAGTCCTATGAAGAGACTCCAATCACTTCGTGTAATAATGGATTGAGTACTCCGTACCGAGGCTTATTATGGTTACGTCCTGGAAATTTTTGATTGGGTCGAAAATCTGACTGGATAGGGATGCATTGTGCATCCATCCGTACTATCTGCTGCAGTCCTTGTCTGTCTTCGCCTTGAGTGACTTCTGCACTTGTTTCTATGTAGATCCTTTACTAGCCCGCCAAGTATTGATTGTTAGGTTACGTATCAGAGGCGGTTTTGAATCAGCTTATATTGGTGGGATCTATGCGTGTACAAACAGGTCTTGGATCCGCATAAGGCCTGACAACGCCCTTCCTCAAAGATTTCAGAATAAAATCAAACAACAAGAAACAGCAGGATGGCTAATAACCTCCGGGTCGACGACGCTGACGCCTGGAAGACCGCAATGGATATGACTATTCCTGCGGTCGTCACTATCTACTCAGCGTTCCCTTATCCATTCGATACCGATACAAACTGTTGCGCGGATTTGTGGTAGACAAGGATCGCGGTTATATCTTAACGAATCGTCACGTGGTTGGCGAGGGACCATATTCGGGTCGAGCGGTTTTTCTAAAAGGTGCTGCGGAGTCTTTCGTCGAGATCGTGTATGTTGAGCCAGAACATGACTTTGCTCTTGTGAGATACAACGTTGAAAATGTATCGGGTCTGCCCGTCAAAGAGATCAAACTCAGACCTAAAATTGTCGAAGAAGGCCTTGAGATTCGGGTTATTGGCAATGATGCAGGACAGACCATGAGCATCCTTCCCGGTGTCATTAGCAGAGTGGATTGCAATCCTCCCGATTATGGCCATAACTACAAAGATGCATGTAAGTGTCGTCAACCAAAAAAAGCGAATATCGTGTACTGACACCTTTTCAGTAACGCCCTATCTTCAGGCATCGGCTGATGTAAGTGGGGGGAGTTCAGGGAGCCCTGTAGTCACCAAAGATGGATTTGCCGTAGGATTAGTAGCGGGAGGGTATGAAAATGCGTCAACTGACCTCCTATTACCCCTCGACCGGCCTCTACGTGCCTTGCAGTCTGTACAATCTGGACAAAGTATACGAAGAGGGACGATTCAGAGCATATGGACACTCGAAAAACCAGCTGAATGCCGCGCACGTGGTTTGAGCGAACACATTATCCACAAACATAGCCCCGACGGCTCTGGTTTATTGGTGGCCAACAAGATCCTGCCCGAAGGACCATCCGACGGTAGGGTTAAGGAGGGCGACGTTCTTCTCGAAGTCAACGGTCGAAATGTCACGTCACTCTCCGAATTTGAGGATTTTATAGATAATGCTATTGAGGACGACATCAAAATTCGAGTACAGCGTAGTCAAAACAGCCTTGAATTTGAGCTATCAGTGCAAAACTTTTTCAAAATCGCACCATGTCGGCTGCTCGAATTCGCTGGCGCCACATTGCAGGACCTTCGTTTTCAAACCGCTATGTTGTATAACGTCCCCATCAAAGGCGTCTTTCTTCCTCGCGCCACAGGGTCCTTCTGTCTAGATACTTACTCGGACAAGTTGATTGACTCTATTGATCATCAGCCAACTCCAGACCTGGATGCATTCATCAAGATCACTCAAAAAATACCCGGTAAATGGCATCTGTCTGCTTAGAATAGCGCCGTACTGACGTGATTCAGATCAGGCGAAAATCGCTATCAAATATCGAAACCTTCGTGATCTTCATGTTCTGAGCCATGACATTATCACTGTAGATCGTCACTGGTTGCGCAAGCCAATGATCCTTCGAGTTCGTCAAGATGACTTTGCTTCCTGGACTTCAACTTATCTTCGACTTGTACAGCCTGCGACTTCACCGATGAGGAAGACCCTGCCGCCAACATGGGCCGATGAAAGCCATCCTGCTATACAAAAAGTTGCAGCAAGTCTGGTGCAGGTGGATATATGGAACCCTTATGGCACGAACGGAGCGTCGGTCGGCAAGACAGTGTGTATGGGCCTTGTGATCAACGCCACTGCAGGCTTCGTTATAATCTCCCGAAGTCTATGTCCTTCGGACTTGTGTACATTGTCTGTGATTTTTGGCGACTCGATCGAATGTCCCGCTAAGATGGTATACGAGCACGCCTTGAACTTTGTGGTTATTCAATACGACAGCTCACTCGTTGACGGCCCGATCCAAAGCGCGACTTTCAGCAAGAGAGTGCTCAAAGCGCTAGACAAGACGATTATTTACGGGCTCAATCGAGACGACTCAGTGCCATGTACAGTCGAGACAACTGTGATGTATGTTGAGCCGCTGGCAGGCAACTTTGAACCGTCACGATTCTACCAACCGATTAATGTGGATGGGATACACCTCCAGATTGACTATCTCTGCAAAAACGGCATACTTTTCGACGTCAATGGAGATGTGGAGGCATTGTGGCTTCCGTTCCTTGCGACCGAACACATAAGGTATGTGGGGATTTCGGCCTCTTTGTTTATGCCAGCGATCGAATGTCTTCAGCAGGGGCTTCTGCCAGCAGAATGTAGGATGCTGGACGTTGAATTCGCGAAGGTTCACAAAAGCGCGGCACACGTGTTTGGTATATCTGAAGGTATGACGCTCCTGCATATCCAGCATGTACTTTCGCTGATACACACCAAAGAAACAATCGGAGACTTCCCGGGTAGGGAATTCATCAAGGTCTCGAACATTGCTTGTGGCCATGAACAACAGACTCTTGCCCCAGGAGATATTATATTGAAGCTGGCAGGGAAATCACTTACGCAGATGTCAGATCTTGGCGAAATGTTTACAAGCGAAAGCTTGAATATGACGGTCGTTCGCAACAGACTTCAGGTTGATATTAACGTGCCTACCGTCACGACGTCTAGCTGGCAGTGCAATAGAGTAGTCTGGTTCCTTGGGGCTACGTTTGAGTCGCCGTACTATCCAGTTCCCTTGTGCGCCCTAAAGCTTTACAGTCGGATTTTTTTGACCGACCGGCGCTGTGGTAGCCCAGCGGATATGTACGGCCTTCCTCTTCATCATTTCCTTACCGAAGTCAATGGCGTAGTCACAAAAGATTTCGACAGCTTCATAGGAGAGATCAAAAAGCTGATGGAGAACAAGTATTGCCAACTCACCATGGTCAGCTTACAAGGTGTACCCAGAAGCTTTTCACTTATGCCAAACAAGTACTTCAAGACAGTCGAAGCCCGAAGAAGCGAAAGGGATTTCCACAATTGGCAATTCCAGGATTTGTGAGATATAGCAGAGCGGCTGTCTTACTGGGGAGTGGAGATTTTGTCTTATATTCCTTCTCATTCTGTGGACGCTCAGGCTCTTGTATTGAAGTTCATATAAATATCAGCAGTATCCATAGACCAGAGGTAGCTTTGGGAAGCCAACTGTCGTCCGTGATAAAGCCGGGAATCTACCCCTTACACACAGCATACTTCGTCGTTCATCTTCGTGTGCATAATCACTCATGCCAGTGGACAGATCAGCTTTCAAATCCGCTCTTTGATCCTTTGAAGAAATTTGACGAAATATATCGCACCCAGTTCAACACTCCTTCTTTCAGATCTTGGGTTCCGAATTTCTAATAACGATGTCGATCGAGATAGAGATATGCGTTTTTCTCGAAAATTCTGGCAACAGATGTGAAACATCGACAGACCCATTCGCGTACGCGAGGGGGACCAGGTCACGGATGATACCTTGTTATTCGTTCGTCCTACAAATGAATCGTGGGGACTGGAAGCCAGCATGAATATAGGAGTACAAGGCTACATTGCAACGAAGACCTTTCATGAAGGGGACGTGGAGGGCGTTACTGGGGCCTTTGAACTCCATAAAGATTAGTTCGTGGATACAACCGATTGCTCGCCTTGATGGATGTAGCAAGCCTGCGTTCTAGATATGTTGTAGTGTTTGCCATATAGCCTCACTTTTCGGCCTTGCTCCCAAGTAATATTCCAGAAGAGGGATACGTGGAGACTCTGTCAAGCTATTGTAGCTCATGCAATAATCTATGTCAACAAAGGCCCCTTCTTATGTCAGTTTCACAATGCCATTCCACCCTCATCTCCCGCTTTTCAAGCTAGTGAAGTAATGCATGAAGCCACGTACAATCCTTTAGCAAACTTCTTTCTCCCATCGCATACTCATGTCCATCGACCTGACGGAGATAGTGCTTGTCTGATGAGCCCTTGAAGCTTTTGACTTATCAATGTTAGTATTAGCAAAATGACCATTAGTTGTGCGAGGATGATATCGGTTTGAACACTTTTCGCTTATGGAATTTTCACATGGAGAATTTGGGTGATTGTTGATGTATTTCTTTGATAGAAAACCCCTACTCTGAGATTATTACATAAGTGATTGAGAAACGAAGAAGCAGATCAACAGCAAGCCAAAACCATTCTCCTAGACGGACCAATCAGTCGCTATGGCATCACCCATGCAGTGTACGCCTTCAAGGGAATGCTGATTTTTGGTGCACACTCAATACGATGAGGAACATGCCGACCATGGGGTATCTCTTCGGGGAAGACAAGGAAATGACGAGGCAATAATTGCTCGCTCGAGCGCTCGATGATCGGCGTGCTGTGTTAAGCATGCTGTATATACATAATAGTTCAAAGAAAATGTCGTTGTGGATTGTTGTATTAACGCGGTGATGTTGCATCGAACGGGTTGGCGTTAGGATGAAATAGCCCTTAGGGACACGCCCTTCGTTTTAATACTTGCATATGCTCGGATGACATGGTGGTCATGTGCTTGAAAGGAGGCATGGGCAGGGGGGCCTCAACCGTTTGCGAAGGTAGCCATTGCGGCGGTACATACGCATTGGTGCGTCTCCGATTGTTTCTGCCTTCGTTTCGAGCAGACGCTGCCGTATCTTGATGTTGCGGCCCTTCAAGCGAGGTATGTCTTCGCCTCGGCGATGGGGCCCGAGGTGGTATAGGGATGTGATTTTCCTGTAATACACCCTGCAGGAAGTCCCGCTCCAGCTGGTAGTATTTTACTTCTGCTTCTAGTCTTGAAATGTTGTCTGCGGTCTCTTGCTCCTTTTCTTTGCGCCGCTGGCGGAATCCATGGGAGGCGGTGGCATTGCGCTTACGCTTTTCGTCAGCGACTTTAGACGCAGCTTGCACGTCAACAGGTACCTGAATGGGACCGTACACCGTTTCGAAGATCATCGTTCGATATTGGCTCTGGCCCGGAGCCCCTGATGTTGGCGCGTTGAAGCCTTTCTCGCTCGCGGTCTCCGAGGGCAGCAGCGGACCCAATCCCACTGATGCAGACGCCTGATCTCGGGGAAGGACGAAGGGTGATTGCCGCGTGTCGACGGTTGCGGTTGACAGACCAGTCGTGATAAGACCTGGCCCGCAGCTTGTACGCGACCCCAGTGTCAGAGACGTTGATAGTAGAGGAGGATATGTCTCCATCAAAGCGGGCGAAATAGATGGCATAGTAATATCTCCTAGCGAATCTCTTCTTTTGGAGATTGAAGGCAGAGATGGTGTTGAAGGCCGGGACATTGCTGCCATCGGTGCAGCCCGTAGAGAATCCGTTCTCTCGCCATCGTGTTGACGACCGCTTGCACTGGTCTTGTTCCCATCTATGGGATTAAGTAAATTCTCGAAACCAAAGGGCTTTGAGAGACGCGTCTCTGGTAGCGTAGACGATGGCGGAGGCAGCACGCTGTGGAGGGAGGGAGCTCGTTGGGGCACATCTTGGGGAGCCGCTGATTGGATCGGCGGTAGCTTTCTGGATTGGATCGGTGGAGCGTCCGAGGCCTTCTCATCTAGTGCGGACAATTGGGACAGTGTTCGTTTCTTGATAGGCCTAGGCGGTAGATATATTTCATCTTCTAGTCGATAACCGGTCCGCCCCTCGTGGAATAGATGCTGAAGATCTAGCTTTGAGCGAAAATGTGTCGGTGAGACTCTTTCCATAAAAAGGAAACAAGGCAATGCACGCGTGCAGGCGAGACCTGCAGCAGACAAGGTTGAGTGTGATAAACAAGGCGAAGAAGGCAAGATGCAGGAAACTGTTCATGACGAGGCTGCAAGATCCATAGGTTCTTTATAGAGACTGTGCATGAACAAGATAGTCCCATTCTCTCCTCGTCTCCTCAGTCGTAGGTCCGAATCAGGATTTCAGATGTCAATGCAACCAGAGACGAACGGCGCTGATCTTCCCTGTGGCGTATTCATTTACACAGCACTGGCTTGAGTTCCTTTACTCTCTTGGTTTGTGGTCCTGTGCATGCCGGCGTTTGATCCCCATAAAGGAATGATAAATAGCGAAGTGGGAAGATATGGCGCGCCTAGTGGCATAAATCGAGCGGGGAGGCGGCAAGATTATACTCCCGGCTGAGAGAACTTGCAGCAGTGACTAGATCACAAAGGACTCCCTTCTATCAACCAGCCCAACGTATGATTTCATATCATTGTACTGGTGATAGGCTTGCAGCTCGGAAAGAAAAGCACTAGAGGCACTATCCTGGCAGTCTTAGCTTCGTCTGTATGAGATTTGGTCCGTGCGCGCTATTCCTTATGTGTTACTACATGGTAGTAGCGAATAAGGAATAGCGTGCGCGGAGATTCTAGCCTCCGACTTCTGCAGAACATCTGCCCACCTATCGCCTGTCAAAGATGGCGGTCGATGATGACTACGTGATAGTCGAGAAAAGCCAATCTGGTGAACCTTCTAAGAAACGAAAGACAGAGCGATAACTGTGGCCAGGGTAGTGGATTTGGTTGGGCGCTCTGGTCGTTAACTGGAAATTGGCATTCTGTATCAGCTAGATCAAGAGGCAGGTCGAAACCTGCTCGAGAGTGTTTCAACCCAACAGCCACAGCCTGACCGGTAGCGTTCGTGGCAATTGGGCTATGATCCACGTTGCTCCAATCAAAGTCGGACAAGCCTCTGAGAGGTAGGCTTAAGTCCTTCTGGTCATCGCCATGTCGATCGAATAGGAAGAGCTCAGGACACTCCCAGCCTTGCTGAAAGCCTGGCTGATCCGATGTTTGCAGTAGCTCTTTCTAACGAACTGACGTTGATTTGGGGATGGGCGCGTGAGCACGTGCACGGAATCTTACATCAGCACCCTTAAGATCGCTTGGTCCATCGCACCGAACTAAAAGACGCGAAATCCTGCAGGTCAGGACTTAAGTGCATGCGGGAGTTGGCCTGGCGCTACGAACGTACCTTATGTTACATGTAATAATTCAACGACACACCGCAGTCAGCAAGCCATGTCCTAGATCGAGCGAGGCAATCAGTGCCAAGTCACTAATGTTGGCTCCAGAAGATGATATTCAAGGATTTGTATCACGTGCCCCGAATCCTCATCTCATGGGAGCCATCATCTGCGTTTACACAGGGATGAAAGATGCATAACGTGGCAAGCATCAAATGCACTTTCCGTTTTTGAATACGAAGTACCGCCCGAGAATTGACGGTTCAGAACTTCTTCCTTACAGGACAAGGCGTTCGATCGATGAACCTGCCCCTGATGCTGTCTCACCAACACTCGTCAAGAATAATGTTTTGTTCTTCTGTACTCTCCTTACCACACATCCCACCTCGTGCCTCTTCCTGTTACTTCGAACGCTAAATGCCTTTCCACATTCAACGCGAGAGCACTTGAACGGTTTCTCTCCGGTGTGTGAACGATTGTGAATAATTAGACCAGAAGGCCGTGAGAATCGCCTGTTGCACTTTTGACAAATGTGTCTCTTCTCAGATTGATCAACAAATGCTGCAGAGGATGATGGCGAGATGTAATGATGATGTTGCCAAGGAGTATTTTGATCCACTGAAGGCACTTCGTCCGAATTAGACATGGACGGAGTAGTGACGACTGGAATGTTCAACAGTGAAAACGTAGATGACAATGGCCGTTGAGGATAGTCTGGTGCTGACGGAGATAGAGACTGCTCAAGGTGAGAGAATGGTGGGGGAGGTTGGCGTTGCTGATGAGGCTCGAGGTTCTTGATTGCACCGTTAAGGTAAGGAGGAATAGAGCTTGGAGATGGAGACTCGTTGAGCCCAGAGTCTGGTCTTCGAGGAGGACTCTCATTCAAACAGCTGGGAAATTTAAATTGCTGCTCGCGCTTGGGGGCAAAGCTTTCTTCCATGCCAAACAAGATTTGGATCGGAGGCAGAGTGCACTTGCTAGTCATACTCACTGCTGATGGTGAAGATAAGTGCTGGGACGATTGAGCGTAGACCGATGGACTGTAGGGGCTTGCTGTTAAGGCAGAATTGAACAGCTTGATTTCTTTAAGCAACGATATGTCAATGTGATTGCGAATAAGAGATGAGTATTAGCTGAAGCATAGAAATTCATGTCAAAAAAGGCGCAAAGACGGTGGTAAATTTAAAAAATTTAACCTGCTAGATGTGCAGCTGCTTACTAGACCTTGAGTTTTTGCTGAGGAGATCGAAAGAACAAACGTCGATCTGGATTACCTGCTCTCCAATATCGATCCTGGCCTGGTCTGCCGGCTTCGTGCACCTCGAATTCTCAATGCCAGGGTGGACTACCGGCTTCTTCGTCCCGTAAGTGCCCGCTGCATTTTCATATCAGGCAGTTTCAAGATAAGAATTTATCGACCAATGAATTTATTTCCTTCTACAGTTGGACCAAACATATGGTGAATGACCAAGGGCGGAAGTTAGAAAATTCTGGACGTCGAGCGGGTACGGTGGTACTGTCGCCTAAAAGACACAAGAGCATTGTGCATGAAACAGGTACAAGGGTGAAAGGAGGTATATGTAGAAGCACTGTCCTGATTGGAAATATTCTGTCTTTCTGCAAGCTCTTAGCCAGAAAGACCAAGGGCGACAGTGACTTGGTGAATCAGGCCATCGAATCATCGAGGAAAGACTGCAGGCCCCTGATCCACTATGTCAATTTCCACACAGGAGGTTGCGCTGAAAGAGCGGCAGGACGTGTTGATGCCGAAAGGCAACGGTTGGTCATTCATGCGTACCCAACTATGATCAATTCTGCAGTCTATTTCACTACAACGTAATTTGATACATGATCGTCTTGTATATACAGCTAATATCTATAAATCCGCATCAGTTGTTCGAATAATAAGAAGAGCGTTGCCAGAAAACGCCAAAGTTTCTGAAGATTTCCAAGTGTGCATGCAAGAATGTGTGAATGAGTTCATCTCTTTCATCACGAGCGAAGGCGCGTACACTTTGACCCTCTACAACCTCCACTATGCATGGTCTCTAACCTTGAATTGATGAAGCCGCGGAGAAATGTCAGCTGGAAAAACGGAAAACATTGAGCGGTAACGATGTTCTGTCTGCTATGAAGAAACTTGGTTTCGAGAACTACGCTGGAGCGCTGAAAATCTATCTGACAAAATATCAAGAAGTAAGTTATTTTCTCTTCTTCTCGTATCTGCCTACGCTTCCATTTCCCGCAACTCTCAGTCTTCAACAGCGCGACTAATCTATCCAAGACTGAGTCCGCCGGAAGAGAGAGCCAGCAACGGTCAGGTCTTACGGGCAGAAGATGTGAACAACCTTTAAGTCGTCATGGCTTGAAGCACAACAATACTTAAGTACTGAGAAACGGAGAAATTGGCGAATAGGGAACAGAAAATGGACGAGGAGAAACATGACGACTCGCTCGAAGGTGAGGGTGTTAGGATGTGATGACTTATGACCTTCTCTTGCCTATTTTCTGCTTGAACATAGGACGGCGCTCGCTAGCAGTGAGGGGAAATGGAGGGAGAGCTTTAGGCAATGGGAATCCTAGACTGGGTGGAACAGGGCTTGGAGGACACGATCTGTGCTGTCGAAAGAAAAGCTTGTAATCTAGTAGTCAACCACTGGCTTGGTAATTAAGATTGGAAGGCGGACAGCGCTCGATGGGCTTGAAAAGGCTTATCTATGGAGAGATTGAGGTATCTCAGGTAAATATCCCACCGATATCGAAAGGGCCTCCACCCAAACAGCATGTGTACTATCATAGCTCTTCTCAGTGACCTCTCCTCATCGCGAAGGAGTGCAGGGAATCTTTACCCCAGACCCGTGAATCCTGCCACAACTGCTCGATATTCCGTCGCAGCAACCTTCCGCTCGATTGCGGATCTTCTTGTAATTACATAAGTTGGGTCGGGGATGCGGCGCCACCGTAGGACGACATGAGTAGTAATGCAGATGGGGATGCAGGCTCGGTCCTTCGAAAACCAAAATCCCCATTTTTGGTCAGGTGATGGAAGCAGAATGGCCCGAGTCATTTTTATTCCACAGTCTGGTCACATGATAGAACTTCCTTGTTCTCGAACCTTCTTACGGCGCCTCATCCTTTCACACCAGCATTCACTCCTTTCTATTCCTATTCCGCGAAGTGTCTACACGATGCCATGCCAAATGGTGTTGCGGGTCGAAGAGGAGAATTTCTGGCGGAAAAGGATGAGATGACTGCTAGACGGCTACTTGACCTCGATCTTACGTTCAATCTTTTGGTGTCTCTGCAGAGGAACAGTTGGACGACGCATCTCTTAAGAGTGGGTTTTAACTATGCTCATCAACGGATCCCGAAGCCTTCTAATTTGAGAGAAGCATCATTCGCTTCCGCACCGCTCATCTCTTCCAGATGATGCGAATCTAAATCAGTGCATGTCTGGCATTGTATCAGAAACTCATCCAGTGCGGATCCAAGGCGCAATCGATTTTGACTGCCCTCGTTGAACATGGGTTCGATTTCTTTCTTCTCGACTTTATCTGAGGACGCTCTTCTGTGAGCAACTTCTGTGAGCTCTTCCGACATGCTCGTTTCCAACTCATTCTGCGCACGTTTCAGTTCTTCTAATCTGACTCTCACTTCCTTTTGTATCAGTCGAATTTTTCTAGTTCGCAAAGCATCCTTCAGGACTGTCGTAAGTGATGCCGCGCTTTCAATCATCTTTTCAATCTCACTAACGTTTACGACTCGTCTATGAACTGCCGTGTGCCGTATCTGATGTGTTTTGAAGAGGACGTCACGGAACGATACGTCTGGTATCTCGGCTGTAACCAACGACGGAAGATGTTTGCAATATCTGACCAGAATTCTGGTCCATTGAGTAAGCTCTATGGATTCCACACATTCACATGACCTCGCCTTGAGGACTTCTGGCAGCCATAGACGCCCAAAATTGAAACAGCACTCTTCGAGTATGGATTGAATTATAGTGAGAAGTCGATGTTGTGTCTTGTAGGGTAAGGAAAGAGGATAAAGAGTCGGTGTGTTAGACGTTGCAGGAGGTATGTGTATCGTCCGGGAATCTAGTGCAGAGCATTTTAGGCTCAGCTTAGTATCATCGTTGGCCGTCGTAGGTCGCTCTTACCGCATGGTGAACACTTCGGATCCAGAACGTCCAGCGCTTTGATGTTCTCTTCTTCTGAAGATATCATTGCTTCCATGGCGTCCGTCTCAGATTTGGTAGCTTCAAAATCGGAAGACTCGCTCTCTTCTTCCCATTTATCATCGGAGCATTTGAACAGCTCAGGGAATTGCGTCTGAGCTTTCGACGTCGATTCAAAGATCCCGGCATCGAGAAGCTCTTTCGCGACGTCGCAGATTGTTCCAAGGTTGTACTCGTTGATGAGAGCCCTAAACGACTGCCTGTTCTTCTCCAGCAGTTTCCGAACGTTCTTTGTCTTCCGAACACGAGCATTCGCTCCAGTAAAAATGCTGCTACAGTGTAGATAGACTGATCTTCTTGGCGCTTGCGCTTGCGCTTTCGTCATTGTTTGTTGAAATGGTAATTTCAATAAATATTGATCCATCGGGGTTGACAATCGAACATACAGTACGTCACGGTCCGACATTGGCGGGGTCAATAGGCTAAGCGATTAGGCTACACATTTACGACTTCCGCGAACTTGAATACTCTCAGCAGAAACAACAACATCTGCAAAGTGTCTGACCTTTCACTAAGAATTAAATGAGATTCACTGGTTCAAAGTGAACAAAAACTTCAGGTTTGGAGCGTTTAGAGCCCCTTGTAGCATTGAGTAGCAAACGATCCTCCTATGCCATTCTCTGTGTGTGAAAATCGTGTGGCAAGTAGGGCTCGGCTACGTTATTCACGCAGCCGCCGGCTCGCATAAACAGCCCAGCCCCACAAGGCCTCCGTAGGCGGCCAATCCTGTCTAACTTAACCTCTCCCATTAGGCCTACACTCTTCCTTGAAAATCTCGAGTTGTCATCTTGTCGTTCGTCACAGATGACGACACCGTACGCTGACCGCCTTTTGAATTTTTCCGACAGCTTCGTTCTCAGTAGCGGCACAATTTCAATCGATTGTTCCAGAGGCCTCGTCCTACTCCTATACTACACTCCAAAGGGAGAATATCTGCTGCCCAAGGGCCGCAAGAATGTCCATGAAACATTACAGGTTGCAGCGGTGCGCGAGACCATGGAGGAGTTGGGGTACAAATGCCGTTTACTCGAACACGATCTCCCGACCAGGGCGCCGTATCCCATACCCTTACGACATACGGAGCCGATCGCCGTTCAGCAGCGAATGAGTCAAGGCGTCCGCAAGATAATTTTCTGGTATGTGGCCCAGGTTGACTCGTCGGATCGTCGGATCGCCCATACCCAGGAGGAGGGAGAGGATTTTGAGGTGCGATGGGTGCGCGTGGAAGACGCTCCTTCGACATTGTCTTTTGTCGAGGATCAAAGGATCGTTGAGAAGGCTTTGAGTGCCATTCCATGTCTAGACCCGGCCCCGTCGATTGGTCAACTTCATGACTGGTACCTCGATTCTTCCATCGATGCGCGAGCGCTAGGTTTCCTCTGTATCTCCCTGGGAGGTAGCCTGGTGTACGGACAACAGGATGACATAAATCCTCAAGAGATAGGAAACCTCACGGACTGGGACGGATTTGGGATCGTTAACACAAGGGAAGACATTATCACCCTCATCAATGACTTCAAGACTCAGCTCTGTGCGCTGCTACGGATAGAGAAGGAAGAATGTCCGAATTTAAAGGTATGACTTCTAGGCACTGTTTTGACCAACTGTATATCTGAATTGTTCATAGCTGCCAGAAGATTCAGTGTTACCTGGGCAGTGGGATGTTCTACGGTTTTCAGGAACACGAAGTCGTCCGTTTCACACGGCGCGATCATCCCACACTTGGGCCGCGACTCTTCATCTATCAACCTAGAAAGGCAACCGACCAACTACACGTTCTTCATGATTCCGATTTCTTGGAAGGATCGGAGTCAGACATTATCCTGTCTTCGAAGTATCAACCGTACAAGGCTGTTAGCCCCGGGGTCTCCTGTGATCTATTCCTAACGTCGGTCTGCCTGTTTGAGCATGAACCAGGCGTGGTAACCTCCTTCAAGGCTGTGATCTTGCAGAAATGGCAGTCGCTTTCGGGAGCTGACGAAATGGAAAGCATCATGCCTCTGTTCTACCGTGCGGCAACTATTGGTCGCAGCTACAGGAAGAGGCTTCATGCAGAAATTGCGCAGATTGATCTCAATACTTCGGCTGATGCGAGCAGAACCAAGGCATTCAGCGAAGGAGTGGGGGGGAGACCTCCTTCCACACCGACTGCTATACACCGTTCTGGATACTCCTGTATACAACAAGCTTCTGCGCACTTAAAGGGCGGTCACACTTGACTTTCCGTTGGCGACATTTAGGACAAGCGGTGGAACCTGAATCGAGTCAGCTCGGGAATATTCTCATGGACAGCATTGAGACTCTTACCTCGTCGAGGCATGAGTAAGAGACGGTAAGTGCTCTAAACTATTAAAACTTTTGTGAAGACAAAGGTTGCATAGTATTTGGATATTCCTGGAGCTTGGTCAGTCCGCAGATTGGACAAAGATCTTATACGCAAACATGCTCGTAGACTCCAGACGGAGGGTGTCCACCTCCAGGCAACATTGTGCTCCAAAAACTGGATGCTAATCTTAGATCGGGGGCAGTTAACTGCAACCCCTGCCCTGTGTTGC
>JAABUO010000807.1_pt1 | contig 49231 bp, 41 predicted proteins | sample 5559291 | NCBI WGS metagenome assembly JAABUO01 (sample SAMN10711878, study PRJNA513372) | rock metagenome | isolation source: Antarctica rocks | place: Antarctica: Victoria Land, Finger Mt sud | reverse complement strand
CGAACTGTTGGGTATGAATGCTGGAGTTGTAAGCTGTTCCCTTCAGGTTTACCTGGAGCGCAAACAGGTGTTGTGGGCGGACTCCGGAGGGGATCGCGCGCAGGTGCAGGAAGGTGCCGAGCAGCACCGCTCCGACAGAAAGCAGGGTGGAAGCCAGGGCGACCTGCGCGACCAGAAGCGCTCGTCCGACCCGCTGCTGTGGGACGGTTGAGCCGGCGCAGCCCGAGGCAATGGCGAAAGCAGCGGCAGACCCGTCGATGGACGGGGCGTGCAACAGCGGCAGGTCGAGTGGCGATTCGGCGAGCAGCAGAGGCAGCAGCGCGTGTGCGACGAGCAGACCGAGAAGCGACCCGGCCAGCGCAAGCACAAGGCTTTCCGTCAGCAGCAGACGCAGCGTGGACGCACGGCTCGCTCCCAGCGCGGAGCGGAGAGCAAGCTCCGGGCGGCGAATGGATGACCGTGCGGTGATGAGCCCGGCGAGGTTGAGGCAGGCCATCAGGAGCACTGCGAGGACAGCAAGAGAAAGGGCGAGCAGGCTCGGACGTGCCTGACTGACAACAATCTGCTGGAGCGGCCAGAGGCGCTCCGCCTTTCGCGGACCTCCGGGTCGACCCCAACTCAGGAATTTGGGAAACTGGTGGTAAATTGCCGGAGTCAGCGAGTTGAGTTCCGCCGCCGCCTGCGCGAGAGAGACGCCCGGCTTCAGGCGGCCGATTAGCTGGTAGTTATCGCCAAAGTATCCAGGATCCTTTGCGGAGAGGTGCAGCGGCTGCCACAGGTCGGGGGTGTCCGCCGTAGCCACGTCCGAGTGCAGGACGCCGACGACGGTGTAGGGATCGCCATTGAGGTGGATCACGCGGCCCAGCACCTGTGGGTCGGCGTTGAAGGCGCGCCGCCAGAGATTCTCCGAGAGCACGGCCGTAGCAGCTGCGCCGGGGACATCTTCGGATGCGGTAAATGTGCGGCCAAGTAGCGGGCGGACTCCGAGTGTCGGAAGATAGCCTGAAGAAACGCGCAGCGAGCGAACGGTCTGGCTGCCGATCAGGGCTCCCGTGGCGGAGGGGATGGCAAGGTTCTGCCCATAAAAGCTGTCGTCGGAGACCCCCATCGCGGAAAAGCTGGTCGCTTCGCGCAGCAGCAGATCCGCCGTTCCGCCCGTCTGTTCGGCTTCGGGCGGTTCTCCCGGAAAGACGAGGCCGATGCCGACCAGTTGGGTGGGATGCGGGTAGGGAAGTGCGGCGAGCAAGGTCGAGCGCACGATCGAGTACATGGCTGTAGACGCGCCTATACCGAGCGCGAGCGTAAGGATTGCAGTCGCGGTAAAACCAGGCGCGCGGCGCAGTTGCCGCAACGTGTAGCGAAGATCGAGCGTGACGGTTGAAGCGAGCGACATGGCTGGGCTCCTGATCCTGCTGAAGCATGCTTGGCTGAGCGCGGTCTCCAATTCAGCCGTTCGCTATGACAGGGCATGGAATTTCTTGAGCAGGGAACATTGCAAGTGAAACCCCAAAGCAGAACTGGGTTGCTGGCTGATTTTTACCCGAATCGCGTCTGGTTCGTGAACTCAGAGTGTTCAGTCCTGCAAATTGCTGTCCAGTTCCGGACAGCGGCGATTTCGCATTATGCCCGCAGCGGTGCTGAAGTTTCCGGGCTTCAGTGCACACGGGTTGACATCCGACAGGAGCAGTGGCATAGTTGCTGTCGGATGCCTACCCAACCAACGGACGACCGCATTGCGCTCTTACAGGGAACGCTTGACCTGCTCATTCTCAAAACGCTGATTCTGGGCCGCTGTCATGGCCAGGGTATCGCGCGTTCGATACAACGCCGGTCTGAAGAGGTCTTCTTTGTGGATCACGGTTCGTTATATCTGGGGCTTCAGCGCCTCGAAGACAGGAGATGGATTGCCGCCGAATGGGGTGTGAGTGAGAACAATCGCAAAGCGCGGTTTTACACCTTGACGCCGAAGGGTCGCAAGCAGCTGCTGGACAAAACAAGTGAGTGGCAGAGGTTGGCGAGGGCGATGGGATTAGTTCTCGCAGACCCGGAACCTGGCAACTGAGGATGCAGAGACATGTTCAATCGCGGGCGCAACAAACATGATTTTTCCGAAGAGATCCAAGCCCACCTGGAGCTGGAAGCAGACCAGCTCAGGAGCGAAGGTCTGAGCCAGAAAGAAGCTTACCGCAAGGCGAGAGTGACCTTCGGCAGTGCAACGGTGGCTGAGGAGCGCTTCCATTTGAGGCACCGGGTTATCTGGTTCGACAATCTGCTGCGCGACGTGCGGTTTGCGGTTCGGCAGCTGGGCAGGAACCCTGGTTTTACCGCCGTGGTCCTCTTTACACTCTCGCTGGGTATCGGCGCGTCTACCTCAATCTTCTCTGTGGCTGACGCTGTTCTGCTGCGCCCGCTTCCTTATCCGCATCCGCAGCAGATCGTACGCGTCTGGGAACAGAAGCCCAACGGACACCGGATCAACTTCGCCGAATCCAACTTCGCCGACTTCGCCGCCCAAAATCGCTCTTTCGTGAACATGGCGGCATATGAGTACGGGCTGGCGTCTGTTTCCGGCGGCAGCGAGCCGGCGCGGGTGAACGTTGCGTCAGTCTCAAATGGGTTCTTTGCCACCCTTGGCACAAGCCCATTGCGCGGCCGTCTCTTTGCGCCGGAAGAGCAAAGCCCTCACGGGGCACCGGCCATCGTCGTCAGCTACGGCTTCTGGCAGCGTTATCTAGGAAGCACAGCCGATCTCTCCAAGCTTCAACTTGACCTCGACGGAGGCGTTTATCCAGTGGTCGGTGTGATGCCACCCGAATTCAACTATCCGGCAGGCACAGCGGCATGGATCCCGCGTGAACTGGATCCTCCATCTCCCAGCCGATCGGCCCATAACTGGCGAGTGATCGGCCGTGTTCGCGACGACTTTACGCTTGCCCAGGCGCGCGAAAATCTAAATGCAATCGCTCAGCGCATTAGAAGCCAGTACGGCACGAAGGTAGACCTCAACAGCGCCGCCCTCGTAACTCTTTCCGACTCCATCGTCGGCGACGTCCGGTCTGCTCTGCTTACGCTTTTGGGCGCGGTTGGGTTGCTCCTGCTCGTCGCCTGCGCCAACGTGGCGGGCCTCCTGGTTGCCCGCACGTCTGCACGCAGCAAGGAGCTGGCAATCCGCGCCATCCTCGGCGCCGGGCGGGGACGCCTCATCCAGCAGCTTCTCGCCGAATCGTTTGTCCTGTCGCTCCTGGCCGGGGTCGCCGGCATCCTGATGGCCGCTGCATTGAGCCGGATCCTTCCCGCTATTCTGCCTGCGGACCTGCCCCGCAAGGAAGCAATCGCTCTCAACCCGCAAGTCCTCGTCTTTGCAATAATCATGACGTTGTTCGTGGGCGGTGCACTCGGGATTCTCGCTGCCTGGCGTGCCGGCGGAGGTGGGTTGCACGATGCTCTTGGGTCCGGCATCAGGGTTCAGACGGGTTCGACAGCCAGTCAGCGGCTCCGCAGGATTCTGGTCATCTGCGAGATAGCAGCGACCCTGGTCATGTTGACTGGCGCAGGTCTGCTGGGACGGAGCTTCCTGCGGCTTGTCAGCACCAGCCCTGGCTTCCGATCGGACAATCTGATCACGATGGAGTTCTCGCCTCCGGCACCGCCGGGAGGAATGGACCAAGCAGCAACCGTTCGGCAGATCCATCTCCTAGACGACATTACGTTACGTTTGCGCGCGATTCCCGGTGTTGTCAGCGTAGGTACCGCGGGAGCAATACCGGTAGCTGTCGGGGACAATCTCCCCGATGGCGATTTCCTTGTCCTCGATGGCCGCAAACCACCAGCAACGTTTGAGGAATGGGGCGAGCTTGCTCAGAACCGAGCGCAAACCGGACACGCCTTGTACGCTGTCGCAAGCCAGGGATACTTCCACACCCTGGGGATTCCGCTACTTCGCGGCAGAGTCTTCGGCGATCAGGACAGCCTTGACTCACCGCACGTCGCGCTGATCAGCGAGACGCTCGCCCGTTTTCGCTGGCCGCGCCAGAACCCTGTAGGCCAGATCATCGAATTCGGCAATATGGACGGTAATCTGAAGCCGCTCACGATCGTGGGCGTCGTGGGGGATACCCGCGCGCGGGGGTTGGATGCTCCGCCTGATTCAGTGATCTACGTCGACTATCGCCAGCGAGGGATCGCTCAAAATTCCACGCCCACAATCCTCATGAGGACCGGGCTACCCAAGCAGGAAATCATCCCTGAAGCACGTGCCGTCTTCCACGATCTCGCTCCGACCATTCCCGTTAGGTTCTCAACATTTTCAGCTGCGATGGGCGGCTGGTTGGCCGAACGGCGGTTCCTGCTTCTCCTGGTTGGCCTCTTTGCGGCTGCGGCTCTCCTACTTGCGTCGGTTGGTCTTTATGGCGTGGTGAGTTTCTTTGTAATGCAACGCACTCAGGAGATCGGCGTTCGCATGGCCATGGGTGCGCAGCGCATTGACGTCCTCTATCTCGTCCTGAGTGAAGCAGCGCAGATGACCGGCCTGGGACTTCTCGTTGGCATCGGTGCATCCCTCGCACTCACTCGCCTGGTCTCTAACCTTGTCTTCGGCATCACCACGTCTGATCCGGTCACCTTTGCCTTAGTGGCTGTGCTGATGTCCCTGGTTGCACTTTTCGCATCCTGCGTCCCCGTCTGGCATGCAATGCGTATTGATCCAATGACAGCGTTGCGGCACGAGTGAGTCTCTCACCCCGTATAGCGTTTGGGCTGTGGTTTGGGGAGGCAGTGCAGGAATCTGCTGTTCTGGCGAACGGCCCCGAGCGGCAATCCATACTTAGGGTGCCCGCTGTCCGGAATTGGACGCGAATTATCGCTAGCGGACACTCGGGCTGAACGCATGCGCGAACGTGCTTGATATTGCAAGTGTTTGTGGCAGTCCAGATGGCGTGCAACTTGCTTTCATCCGGTATGAGTCTTTGGAGAACACTGCAAATGCATCAGCTCCTCGCCGCCTTCCGCCAGTTTCGCAAGTCCGCCGGTCTTTCCCTCACCATCGTGCTCACGATCGCGCTCGGGATTGGCGCAAACACGGCAATCTTTACGCTGGTGCATGCAGTGCTGCTGCGCTCGCTCCCGGTCAAAGAACCCGGAATGCTGTACATGGTTGGAAGCGACCAGAGTGAAGGCGGCGTGCGGGGAGGATTGACCACGGATGGGAAAATGTCGCTGTTCTCCTACGAACTATACAAGGAGGTCGAGCAGGCGACACCGCAGTTTTCGCAGTTGGCGGCGGTGCAGTCAGGCGGGCCGCAGACCAGCGTGCGCGAGGGCGGACAGCCTGGCAAGGAACTGTCGACCGAATTTGTTTCGGGCAATTACTTTCAGACGCTGGGGATCGGAGCGTTTTCGGGCCGTGTGTTCAGCGCGCAGGATGATGCGGCGGCGGCCGCTCCTGCGGCGGTGATCAGTTATGCGTCGTGGCAGGGAAACTTTGGCAGTGACCCGAAGATTGTGGGCAAGACGCTCAGCTTTCAGGGCCACCCGGTAACGGTGGTGGGGATCGCGCCGCCGGGGTTTTATGGCGACCGCCTGACCACCTCTCCATCTGCGTTCTGGCTGCCGCTGTCGCTTGAGCCGACGATCCAGGGAGCATTTTCGATTCTGCGCAGCCCAACGATCAACTGGCTTTACCTGATTGGGCGGGTGAAGCCCGGCACCAGCCTTGCCGCGCTGGCATCGCAGATGACAACCAACGTGCGGGCCTGGCTGGCGACGCAGCCGGATCTCCTCAAAAATGGCGGCATGGCTGCCATCGCGAAGCAGCGAATTGAGCTTGTGTCGGGCGGCGGGGGTATTCAGCAGATGCAGCAGCAGCAGAAGAGCGGGCTGTATCTGCTGATGGCGATTTCGGCGCTGGTGCTGCTGGTGGCGTGCGCGAATGTGGCGAACCTGCTGCTGGCGCGGGGCACGGCGCAGCGTGCGAGTACATCGCTGAGAATGGCGCTGGGGGCATCGCGTGCCGTGCTGATCCGCCAGATGCTGCTGGAGAGCGTGGTGCTGGCCTTTGTGGGCGGAGTGGCGGGGCTGGCGGTTGCGTATGGGGGGACCAGGACGATCCTGAATCTTGCGTTTCCGAATTCGCCGCAGCTTCCAATCCATGCCACGCCTTCGCTGCCTGTGCTGGGCTTTGCTTTTCTGTTGTCGCTGGCGACGGGAGTGATTTTTGGTGTGGTGCCGGCGTGGATTACATCGCATGCTGATCCGGCGGAGGCGCTGCGCGGCGCGAACCGTTCGACGCGCGACAAGGCTTCGCTGCCGCAGCGTTCGCTGACCGTGTTTCAGGCGGCGCTGTCGTTGATTCTGCTGGTGGGTGCGGGACTTTTGACGCGCAGCCTGGTGCATCTCCAGGAGCAGGACTTCGGCTTCAAGACGGAAAACCGCTATGTGGTGCAGTTCGATCCGGCAGGTGCCGGATATAAGGTCGGCGCGCTGCCCGCGCTCTATCAGCAGATTGAGGAGCGCTTCGGGACGACTCCAGGCGTGGCCCATGCAGGCCTCGCGCTCTACAGTCCGATGTCCGGGACGCTTTGGGCTTCCGGCATCGAAATTCCCGGCAAGCCTCTGCCGAAGCTTGCGTTCTATGACCGTGTGACTCCACAATTTCTTACTGCCGCGGGTGAACCCGTCTTGCGCGGGCGCGCCTTCAATGATGAAGATACGGCGACTCCACAGAATGTTGCCGTCGTGAATGAGAGCTTTGCCAAAGGTTTTTTCCCAGGGCAGGATCCGCTCGGCAGGACCTTCGGAGCGGAGGGCAACGGGTCGGCTAACCATACGATTGTGGGGGTGGTGCGGGATGCGAAGTACGCAGACGCAACGGCACCCGCCAACAAGATGTTTTTCCTTCCGCTGGTGCAGCGGGTTCCGGGTCTGAGCCCGTCGATGCAGGCTAACGAAGAGCGGTCGATGTACGCGACGGCGATTCTGCTGGACTTCAAGAGCCAGCCCGGCAATGTGGATCAGATGGCGCGGCAGACGCTGGCGGAGATCAATCCAAATCTGACGGTAGGCAGTGTGCAGACGCTGAGTTACCAGGTGAACGGAAGCTTTACGGAGAACAAGCTGATCTCGCGGCTGGCGACGTTGTTCGGCCTGCTCGCGCTCGTGCTGGCGGGGGTTGGGCTTTATGGGATCACGTCGTACCAGGTGACACGGCGCACGAGCGAGATTGGCCTGCGCATGGCACTGGGTGCGACGCGCGGCGATGTGCTGCTGATGGTGCTGCGCAGCGCGTTCACGCAGGTTGGGCTTGGTCTGGCGATTGGGATTCCAGCGGCGATTCTTCTGGCGCATCTGATCGCGAGCCAACTGTATGGGCTGCGGATCTACGATCCGGTGAGCTTTGTGCTGGCAATCGCCGCTCTTGCTGCCGCAGCCGCGCTCGCGGGTCTGATCCCCGCGCGTCGCGCCGCGAGCATCGAGCCGGTCACGGCGCTGCGGGTCGAGTGAAGCGTGGTGTCCGCGAATGAACACGTTTGTTCGCGCTCGGACAGCACGCCCAGTATCCATGTGTGCAGGATGACGAAATCCGCGCAATCTATGCCAAGACGTTTGGTCTTCAAAGTGCAATTAGGAAGATAGATGGACATCTCACGCCCCGACCTGAAACGCCAGAAGCGCCGCCGCGCAACCCTCCTTGCCGCTGCTGCCGTTGCCGTACTAGCGATCCTCACCTTCTTCATCGCGCGTTTGAAGCCGGCAATGGCCTCGGTTGATGGCCCGGTTTGGACCGGTGTCGTGAAACGCGGGACGCTGCTGCGCCAGGTGCGCGGGCCGGGCACGCTCGTCCCCCGCGAAGATCGCATACGGCTGATCCCGGCCCAGACCGATGCCACGGTGCTGCGTATTCGCGTTTTGCCCGGAGCGCAGGTGCAGCCGGATACGATTCTGATGGATCTGGTGGATCCGACGGTGGAGCAAGAATTGCTCAATGCGCAGCTACAGCTTAAAGCTGCGCAGGCCGACCTGCTCAACACCCGTGCAAGTCTTGAAAGCAGCCTGATGACGCAGCGCGCCGGAGCTGCTACGGTCTCTGCCGATCAGAAGCAGGCCGCGCTGCAATCCGAGACCGACAAAAGCCTTTACGATCTGGGTGTGATTTCTGGGCTGTCGTATTCAGCCTCGAAAGGCAAAGCCGACGAACTTGGTCAGCGCAATCAGATTGAGCAGCAACGCTATGACCTGAACCAGAAGGCCATCAGCACCCAGATGGCGGTGCAGCAGACGAAAGTGCAGCAAGCCCAGGCGGTGCTTTCCCTACGGGAGAAAGACGCGGCGGCACTGAGTGTGCGTGCGGGGATTGCGGGTGTGCTGGTCAACCTTCCCCACCAGGTAGGTGAGCACGTGAATGTCGGCGCAACGCTTGCCGAAGTGATTCAACCGGACGAGTTGAAGGCTTCGCTCAAGATCCCCGAGACACAGGCGCGGGACATCCAGATCGGCCAGCCCGCCGAGGTCGATACCCACAACGGCGTGATCCCCGGCAAGGTTAGCCGCATCGATCCTTCGGTGCAGAACGGCACCGTTACGGTCGATGTTCAATTGGCCGGCGCACTGCCGCAGGGTGCGCGCCCGGACCTGTCCGTCGACGGGACCATCGATCTGGACCGCCTCCAGGATGTTCTCTACATGGACCGTCCCGCCGTCGGGAATGAGAACTCCACTCTGTCGCTGTTCAAGGTTGCACCGGACGGAAAGTCCGCCACGCGGATAGCGGTCCGGGTGGGTCCAGCGTCGGTCAACAGCATGGAGGTGCTGAGCGGACTGAACGTGGGCGACACCATTATTCTCTCCGATATGTCGCGCTGGGACTCGAGCAACAGCGTTCGCCTTCCACACTGAAAGCCTACACACACCAACAGAGGAGCCAACCCGCATGAACACGGAAAGCCTCATCCAGATTGAAGGCCTCACGAAAGTTTTCTATACCGATGAAATCGAAACGCATGCACTCTCCGGCGTATATCTTTCGATTGCGCGCGGCGAGTATGTCGCTATGTCGGGGCCTTCGGGCTGCGGTAAATCGACGCTGCTCTCCATCCTCGGTCTGCTCGATACACCCACCGCCGGCGAATACACACTCAACGGAAAAGCGGTCGCGAACCTCAACTTTGCGGAACGCAGCCGCATTCGAAACCAGGAGATCGGCTTCATCTTTCAGAGCTTCAACCTGATCGGCGATCTCACGGTCTTTGAAAATGTCGAGCTGCCGCTGACCTATCGCTCGGGCATGGCTGCTTCAGAGCGCCGCGACCGTGTGACGCAGGCGCTCGAACGTGTAGGTATGGCGCATCGTGTGCGCCATTTCCCCGCGCAGCTTTCAGGAGGTCAACAGCAGCGCGTCGCTGTCGCCCGCGCGCTTGCCGGCACACCTTCCATCCTCTTGGCCGATGAACCGACAGGCAACCTCGATTCGCGCAACGGCGAGGCCGTGATGAAGCTGCTGGCCGAGTTGCACGCGGAAGGCGCGACCATCTGCATGGTGACGCACGATAACCGCTTCGCAGCCCATGCTCAGCGCCAGGTACATCTCTTCGATGGCAAAGTTGTTGCCGAAGGGGAACTCCAGCATCTTCTTGCTGACCCCGGGCACAACGCGTCGACGGTCAGCACTGCCAACGCATAGCGCTCGGCTTGTCGCTTGAATAGCGCTGGCAGTGAATCTGCCACAGGAAAGAAAGTCACGCCTCATGATGAGCTCTCGCATTCCCATCGCCGTCGCACTCTGCACCCTGCTCGCTGCTCCCCCGCCGGTCTATTCCCAACCTGCGGGCCAGAACGCGTCTATGACTGCGCTTCCTGCCAGCCCCGCCGTGCAGATCAGCGCGCCTGCGGTGCAGCCTTCGTTGCGCGCAGATGCTGCGGCAACCGTGCCGCTTAATCTGCCCCACTCCAGCAATCCGCTCGACGCTTACCGTCCGGCCCACGTGCCGGCGCCCAACCTCGCCAACTCGCCGCTGATCGACACTCTCGTGCACAACGGCATCCTCGAACTCTCGCTCAAGGACGCGATCGCCCTCGCTCTGAAAGACAATCTCGATCTCGCGATCGCTCGCTACAACATTCCGATCGCCAAGGCCGATGTGCTGCGCACGCAGGCGGGCGGAAGCTTTCTCGGCGTCAATACAGGCGTGGTTCAAAACACACCTGGCGGGGGGATCGGCGGCTTCGGCACGGCTGCCACAGGAGCGGGTGCGGGTGGAACCTCGGGCGGCGCAGGCGGTGCCGGGGCGGGGGCGTCTGGTCTGGTGCAATCGACTCTGGGCACTGGTTCTTTCGTGTCCTCCTATGATCCGGAGATTGCAGGGACCATCGGTTATCAGAACAGCACTGTTCCGCTTTCGAGCGGAGTCATCTTCGGTGTCCCGACCCTGCACTCCGGAGACTTTTCCGGCAATGTCGCTTACACCCAGGCGTTCCCGACTGGGACCAGCATCGACGTCGGTTTCAACTCCGATCGCGTCACTTCAAACAGCCCGTTCAGCTTTCTCACGCCGGAGCTCGATAGCTCCTTCCGCGCCCTTGTGCGACAGCATCTGCTTTCCGGCTTTGGCTTCGGTCCCAACTTGCGCTACCTTCACATTGCGCGCAACAACCAGAAGATTTCCGACGACGCGTTCAAGCTCCAGGTCATCACCACCGTTGCGCAGATCGCCAATATTTACTGGGATCTTGTGGCGGCGTATGAAGACCAGCAGGTGAAAACGCGTTCGCTCGACTTCGCCCAGCAGACGCTCGACTCCGCCCGCAAGCAGCTGAAGTTGCAGGCGATTCCCGCGCTCGATGTGCTGAAAGATCAGGCCGAGTTGGATAACCGCAAGCAGGATTTGACGATCGCGAGTACGCAGCTTGAATTTCAGTCGCTGCTGATCAAGAACGCGCTGACGAAGAACCTCGACGACCCTATCCTTGAAGCCATGCCGGTGCGTCCAACCGATCTTTCTGCCCTGAACCTCAACACCTCTACTACCGCGACCAGTACCGCAGCCATGGACGATCTGGTGAACCAGGCGTTGGCAAACCGGCTCGAGATTGCGGAATCCGACATCGATCTCCAGAACCGCAGCATCAGCCGCAAGGCAGCGAACAACGCGCTTCTTCCGCAGGTTGATCTAATCGGCTATTATGGCGGCACGGGGCTTGGCGGAGTGAACAATCCTCTGTCGAATACACCTTCAACAGCTCCCGCGAGCTATGGCGGCGCGTTCACCAACACCTTCAATAATTCCGCCCCAAACTATTACGTTGGCGTGAACGTGAACATCCCCATTCGCAACCGCGTAGCCAAATCAGACCAGATCCGCTCTGAGCTCGAATCGCGTCAGGCAGAGCTTCACCTTCAGCAATTACGCAAGCAGATCCGCATCGAAGTGCGCAGCGCGCAATATGCGCTGGAACAAAGCCAGGCGCGCGTAACCGATGCAATCGAAGCCCGCGATCTGCAACAGCGCACCTTCACCGTTACGCAAAAAGAGCAGACGCTGGGGGCCGGATCAGCCGTGCAGACGCTGGCTGCGAGACGCGATCTTGCAGCGTCCGAATCCACTCTCGTGGCCGCGCGCACCGCCTATCAGAAAGCCAAAGTAGAGCTCGACTTTGCCACCGGACGCACGCTCGATGAGAACGCCATTTCAATCGACGCGGCCCGCAGCGGCAAGCCATGAAGTGTCAAATCAGGCACAATCAAATCAGTTGATCTCTCCTGCTTCCAACTCGCGCAACGCATGCCGCCTGCTGATTGCGGACGATCAGCCGCACATTCTTGAAGCTCTCGACCTTCTGCTGAGGCCCGAGGGCTACGGTCTCGACACCGCACGCACGCCCGCGCAGGCTCTTGAGCTGCTCCAGGCGCACGAGTACGATGGCCTGCTGATCGATCTCAACTACACGCGGGATACCACCTCCGGGCGCGAGGGCCTGGACCTGCTCTCGTCGATTCGGCAGCGCGAAGCTCACCTTCCGGTGATCGTTATGACCGCCTGGGCCAATGTCGATCTCGCTGTCGAAGCCATGCGCCGAGGGGCCAGCGACTTCATCCAGAAGCCCTGGGACAACACGCGTCTGCTCACTATTCTCCGCACACAGCTTGAACTGTTTTCGCTCCAGCGTAAGGCCCAGCGGCTGGAGGCAGAAAATCGCATGCTGCGGGCCGACGGTGCGCCCGACTTCATCGCTGAAGCACCTGCGATGCGTCCCGTCGTCGAGCTCATGGCCCGCGTCGGACCCTCTGACGCAAACATCCTCATCACAGGTGAGCACGGGACTGGCAAAGAGGTCGTGGCGCAGACTTTGCATCGCCTTTCGCAGCGGGCACATCGCACGCTCGTTGCGGTCAACACGGGCGCTCTGCCGGAAGGCACCTTCGAATCCGAACTCTTCGGCCACGTCAAAGGTGCCTTTACCGACGCGCGCGCGGATCGTATTGGCCGATTTGAACTCGCATCGGGCGGTACGCTTTTTCTCGATGAAATCGCTAATATCCCACTGCGCCAGCAGGCCAAGCTGCTGCGTGTGCTCGAGAGCGGAGAGTTGGAGCGGGTTGGTTCTTCAACCACGCGCAGGGTGGATGTGCGCATGCTCTCCGCAACCAATGCCGACCTTCGCACCGAGGCAGCGGAAGGGCGCTTCCGCGAAGATCTCTTCTTCCGTCTCAACACGGTGGAGATCCACATTCCCGCATTGCGCGAACGGCGCGAAGATCTGCCCACCCTCGCGGCTTATTTTCTTGCGAAATACGCCGACCGCTATCGTCGCCAGCTCTCGGGATTCGAACCCTCGGCGTTGCAGTTGCTGCTGTACTATTCCTGGCCCGGTAACGTCCGTGAACTCGACCACACGGTCGAGCGCTCGGTCCTGATGGCACGGGGAGCAAGGGTAGAAGTCGCCGACCTGGGCCTCAGCACCCATCGAAGCGTGCAGCAGAGCCTGGACGATCTATCGATCGAAGCCGTTGAAGCGATCCTGGTGCGCAAAGCTCTCGCACGCGCCAGTGGCAACGTGAGCCAGGCTGCCGAAGCTCTGGGCCTCAGCCGCGGCGCACTCTATCGGCGCATGGAAAAGTACGGTCTGTGAGCCCTGCTCCGCAGCTCTTGTCGAATACGAGCAGGTAGACTCGCGTTGGATCAGATGCCGAAGCAAAAGCCAACCCGCCTGCCGCTCGGACGCAGCAATCGCCGCCTGCCTTTCGAGCGGCGCACGTTTCTATGGTTCGCCTGTCTCTCGCTGCCCGCAATTATTCTCGCTGGCGCTGCTACGTGGCTCAGCACGAACTCTGCGGATCTCGCGGCCCTTGCCGCAGCGCTTTCGGCGATCTTCTATGCGGTTGCAAGCGCACTCTTCTTCGAGCAGTTGGTGCGCCCGCTGCAAACTCTTGCCAACGTAGTCGGCGCACTGCGTGAGGATGACTTCTCGTTTCGCGCCCGTGGTGCACGGCGCGGCGATGCACTGGGCGATCTCGCGCTCGAAATCAATGCCCTCGCGGGAACGCTGCAACAGCAACGCACATCTGCCCTGGATGCCCTTACCCTTGTCGAGCAGGTGTTGAGTTCAATGCAGTCTCCAGTGATCGCTTTCGATTCATCGGGCAGGCTGCGCCTTCTGAATGAGGCCGCCGCGAAATTGTTTGAAATTGGCCAAAATGCGAAAGGCGAGGGTGCTGCCCATCTTGGTCTGCAAAGACTCCTTGAGGTCGCAGACGAGGATGTCTACTCCGCAGGGGGAGCAAACTCCGTCACAATGCGTTGGTCCGTGCGCCGCACAACCTTCCGTCTCCACGGTGTTCCCCATACGCTTCTTTTGCTTACGGATGTATCGGCTGCTCTGCGCGAGGAAGAACGCCTTGCCTGGCAGCGTCTTATCCGCGTACTCAGCCATGAAATCAACAACTCGCTCACCCCGATTCACTCCATCGCGGCGACCTTACGTGGGCGGTTAGACCGCGACATCGAAATACTGTCGCCCGCAGATTTCCGCCGTGGACTGGCTGTCATTCAAGATCGCTCTGAGTCTTTGAACCGCTTCTTGCAGGCCTACCAGCGCCTCGCAAAACTGCCGCCCCCAGACCTGCGCCCGACGGAGGTCGCCGCTCTCATCACACAGGTTGCGCAGCTGGAGATTCGTCTGACGCCCAAAATCAGACCCGGCCCCGCCGTCACCCTTCTGTGCGATCCAGACCAGATCCAGCAAGTGCTGATCAATCTGGTACAGAACGGGGCTGACTCCGCGTTGAACACAGAAGGCTCACTACCAGGCCACATTCCATCGGTCGTACTCTCATGGGGCGTGGATGCCGGTAAGCTGATCCTCTCGGTCGAGGACAATGGGCTCGGCGTCAGCAACGCCGCCAATCTGTTCGTACCGTTCTACACGACCAAGCCGAATGGGTCGGGTATCGGCCTCGTCCTGGCGCAGCAGATTGCCACCGCGCACCACGGCTCAGTCTCAGTCACGCAGAATGAGAATCGCGCTGGATGTCGGGCGCAACTGATTTTGCCGATCTGAGTGGCATGTAATGGTCAGTCTGAACATTAAAGAATGGTGGAGGCGGCGGGAGTCGAACCCGCGTCCGAAACTACCGACAACAGAGAGCATTCATGCTTTTCCACGTTCATCTTTGTCTCGTCAGCAACGCTAGGAACGGGCGAAGAAACGTTGACGACCAGTCTGATCGATCTCATCCCTTCCGCTCAGACGGAGCAGTCGGGACCAGCCTACTGTGCGACGATCGGTACAGGCCCGTAGGCGAAGCTTGAGCGATCGGCTACTTATTATTAAGCAGCAAGAGCGAACTGAGGTTCGGCACTTATGATTTTGTGAGCGATTACGGGTGTCCACACCCCGGCATGCCTCTCTGCCACAAGCAATCCCGTCGAAGCCGTGACGCCCCCATAGGGGAACTGGCACCAACATTGCGTTGGGCACTCAAAGAACTATGTTGATTATAGCGGATGCTGGAAATACGCGTTCACGCGAAAGCAAGCACGATCGCACCGGCGGTGATCAGAACGCCTCCAACGATCTTCACGGTAGAGAGCGATTCACCGAGGAAGAGCCACGCGAAGATAATCACCAGGACGACACTGAGCTTATCGACTGGAGCCACGCGCGAGGCCGGACCCATCTGCAATGCTCTGAAGTAGCAGAGCCATGAGAGCCCGGTTGCGATTCCGCTGAGAACGAGAAAGAGCCAGCTGCGGCGGGTGATAGCGCCGAGTCCATGGTGCTGTTGCAGGCCGATGGCCAGTGCCCAGGTGAAGACGAGAATGACCGTGGTGCGGATAGCGGTCGCCAGGTTCGAATCAATCCCCGTGACCCCGACCTTGGCGAGGAGCGCCGTAGCTGCCGCAAAGACGGCCGATCCCAGAGCCCAGATCTGCCAGCCAAAGCGCGCGGTGATCCCGGTGCGTTGAACATCCATCTAGAGTGCAGCCTTTTCGAGTTCTACCTTGGTCCACTCGTTGTGCTCGATTCCGGTGCGAATTTGCGCCGGGGTGCGTCCGAGCTTTGTCTGCTGATAGCTGTAGACGGCTTCCTTCATACAGGTCGCGCAGGCTGCGCCGTGCAGGCCCTCGAAGCAAGAGTGCAGACTGTTGTGTCCCATCTCGCGATCGCAACGGCAGTAGCAGGGCTCCTGGTGCAAAACCTGCGGGATCTTCGCTGCCATCTTGTACGCGATCACCTGGTAGGAATTCGCAAAGTAGGCTCCGGTCAATTGCTGGCCGTGCATAATCGGGGGCAGCGGACGCGATGGCGGAGCGGCGTTGTAGGCCGGGATATCGTCAGGCTGCATGGACCATTGCGCGGACGCAGCGAGGGTAAGAACGGCGACAGCAAACAGACCGGCGAGACGCTTCATACCAGGATGCTACGGCGCAGCGCAACCAAAGTAAACACGCGCCACCTTCTGAGTTGGGATTGGGAAGTCAACCCCGATGGCTCGGAATAGGGAAGCACTGCTTCGAACTGCATGGTAGGCTGTGCGGGTGACGACCTACCTGGATGAAGCCCTGGCCAAGCTCGAGCAGTTTGAAGGCTCCGTTGCTTGGATGTACCGCGACACTGTGGGCAAGGTGACGGTGGGAGTCGGGATGATGCTGCCGGACGCGAAGGCTGCCTGTCCCCTGCCGTTTCGTCTGGGCGAGGAGCCCGCCACGGAGGCAGAGATTCGCGCCGAATTCGCACGCGTGGACAATCTGCCGGTTGGGCGGCCAGCGCTGTTTTACAGGTCCACCCATGGCCCGGAGCTGGCGAAGACAGAGATCGATTCCATGCTGCGGCAAGTAGTTGAGGGCTTTGAATCGGAGCTGCGCGCTAGTCTGTCTGACTGGGATTCTTTTCCGGACTCCGTAAAGCTGGCGCTGTTGGATATGGCCTATAACCTCGGACCCGAGGGCCTGCTCCACGGCTATCCCCGGCTGATGCACGCGGTAAGGTCGAGCGATTGGGTACGAGCTGCGGCTGCCTGCTATCGCAAGGGTCCGGGAGCGGCGCGCAATGACTGGACGCGGCAGATGTTTCTCGGCAGCGTAGTGGGAACTGTGAAAGCCGAAGCTGAGAGTGTTCTGGCGCGGTTCGGCTTCGGTCTGGTTGGATTGGGTGCGAGTGCGGCGGCGCGGCTCGCTCATTGGGCTGGTCGATGGCTTTAGTCCGAGGCGGCTTTCGAGCGACGTTCAGAAAATGGGCGGCAAGCGATCGAGATCAGGGCGGGTATGATGTTCGAAAGATGTGCGGGAGGCTGTGGCTTGCGGAAACAGTGGCTTGGATTGGTTGCGGGATGCTCGCTGGCGGCGGTAATGTCTGTTTCTGCCAGTGCGCAGGATATGGCGAGCTTTGAGAAGCGCACGACAGTGAAGAAGCTGGCCAATGGACTGACACTGATCGTCTGTGAGCGGCCGGAAGCGCCCGTGTTCAGCTACTGGACCTTGGTCGATGCAGGCTCGGCCGACGATCCGCAGGGTGAGAGCGGCCTGGCGCACATGTTCGAGCACATGGCCTTCAAAGGCACCAAAGAGATCGGGACAACGAACTATCCGGCTGAGAAGGTCGCGCTGGCGAAGGTCGAGATTGCCTACCAGGATTACGACGCCGAGTTGCGCAAGCGGGTCGGTCAGGACGCGGCCCGGCTGGCGGAGTTGAAAAAGGTATTCGACGTGGCGCAGGCTGCGGCGCACCAGTATGTTGTGCCCAATGCGTTTGCGCAACTGGCGGAGACCAACGGCGCTGAAGGCCTGAACGCATCCACCAGCGAAGACGACACCCAGTATTTTTGGAGCATGCCGTCCAATCGTCTGGAGCTTTGGGCTTACATGGAGAGCACGCGCATCGGTGAGCCGGTGCTGCGCGAGTTCTATAAGGAACGCGATGTGGTGCAGGAAGAACGGCGCATGCGCATCGACTCCAGCCCCACGGGCCGTCTGGTGGAGCAGTTGCTCGCGACGGCTTACGTGGCACATCCCTACGGACGCAGCGGTGTGGGTTGGGAGAGCGAAATCTCGCAGGTCTCCGCGACAGAAGCTACAGCGTTCCACCAGAAGTATTACGTACCGAGCAACGTTGTCATTGCTGTAGTGGGCGATCTGAAAGCATCGACGGCGATGCCTATGCTCGAGAAATATTTCAGCAAGATACCGGCAGGTCCGAAGCCGGAGGCGATGACGACGGTCGAGCCGAAACAGTTTGCTCAGAAAGTGGTCACGATCAAGGAGGCGACGCAGCCGTTCTATCTGGAGGGCTACCACCGGCCTGATTACCGCAGCAAGGACGACGCTGTTTACGATGCGATCACGGATATCTTCTCGAACGGACGCACGGCGCGGCTCTACCGCAGCCTGGTGCGCGACCAGCATGTTGCGGCTGCTGCCGCTGGGTTCAGCGGGTTTCCCGGGCAGAAATATCCCAGTCTGTTCGCGGTGTACGCGGTGCCTTTGCCCGGGCATACGACAGACGAGATGGGCGCTGCGATTCACAAGGAACTGACGCTGCTGAAGACGCAGGATGTCTCCGATGCGGAACTGGAACGTTTCAAGGCGCGGGCCAAAGCGAGTAAGCTACGCGGGCTCGCGAACAACGAGGGTTTGGCCGAGCAGCTTGCCGACTATCAGACTCGTTACGGCGACTGGCGCGAGATGTTTCGGGAGCTTGCCCGCATCGATGCTGTTACGAAGGCAGACGTTCGTCGTGTCGCGAATGAGACGTTCGTGCAAAGCAATCGTACGGTAGCGCAGATTGAGTTTGCGCCACCGACCGCGCCTGGAGCGGTTCCTGTTCCCGCCACCGCTGCAGGCCAAAAGAACGCCGGCAAGTCTGGCGGTGCGCGTTGAACGGTCAAGAACAGGGAAGCACTATGAGGAGTCAAGCCGTGGGTTCGTCCAAGCTGGGTCAACGCTTTCTGATGGCGGGTATATTGTTGCCGGCGCTTGTCGTCACAGCCGCAGCGGCCTCCGGGCAGAACGTGCCTGCGAGTAAAACGTCGGGCGCAAAAGCCAACAACGCCGCTTCAGAGCCATGGAAGAAGATTCCGATTCCGCCGCTGCACGACTTCAAGCCTGAGCAGCCGAAGAAGATTGTGCTCGACAACGGCATGCAGATCTTCCTACAGCCCGACCATGAACTGCCTTTCATCAACGGCAGCTTCATCCTGCGTGGCGGCGAGCGCGATGAACCGGCCGACAAGGTCGGCCTGGTCAATCTTTATGGCGAGGTTTGGCGTACCAGCGGCACGGCCAAACAAAACGGCGACGTGCTTGACGATCTACTCGCTGCCAAGGCTGCTTCGGTAGAGACGAATGGGAGTGAGGCGACTACGTCGCTGCGCTGGTCCAGCTTCAAGCAGGACTTCGATCAGGTGTTCGGGATCGCCGACGACCTGCTGCTGCATCCCGACTTCAACGCCACCAAGCTGGAGCTGGCCCAGCGTGGAGACTACGCCTCGATCGCGCGACGCAATGACGATGCCAGCTCTATTGCGCTGCGTGAGGCAATCAAGGTGGCGTACGGAAAAGACAGTCCCTACGCGCGTCAGGAGGAGTACGCCACCATTGCTGCCGTGAAGCTGAGTGATCTGCAGGCCTGGCACGACCGAACCGTGGTGCCCAACAACATCATTCTTGCAGTGTCGGGTGATTTCGACCCTGCGGTGATGGAAGCGAAGCTGCGTAAGGCATTTGCTGATCTGCCAAAGGGCACAGCCATGCCTTTGCTGAAGACAAAGTTTGTCGATCCTAAACCCGGCGTCTTCTACATCAACAAGCCCGACGTAAACCAGTCGAACGTGTTCATCGTTGGGCTGGGTACGGAGCGCAACAATCCGGATTACTACGCCCTGAGCGTGATGAACCAGATCTTCTCCGGCGGCTTTGGTTCGCGAGTCTTTCAAAGTGTGCGCACGCGGCTCGGCCTGGCTTACAGCGTCAGTGGTGCGTATGGAGCTTCCTACGATCATCCCGGCGTCTTTTACACGACCGCCTCCACCAAGAGCGTGAGCACGGTGGCAGCGACCCAGGCCATGCTTGAGGAGATTAAGCGGCTCAAGTCTGACCCGCCGACCCCAGCGGAGATGCGGAACGCGCAAGATCAGGTGCTGAACTCGTTCATCTTCAACTACGACTCACCCGAAAAGACGCTTTCCGAACAGGTGACGCTGGCGCTTTACGGCTATCCTTCGGACTACCTGCAGAAGTACAAAGAAGGCATTGAGAAGGTCTCGGCGGCCGATGTAACACGGGTGGCCAACAAGTATATTGATCCATCGAAGCTGGCGATTGTGGTGGTGGGAAATGGCAGCGCATTCGGCACGCCGTTGTCTACGCTGGGGACAGTCTCGGATGTGGACATTGCCATTCCGCCCCCGTCGGGTGCGTCAGCTTTAGGAGTCAAGTAAACGCTGCTTGCTGTTGCTCCTTAGTCTTCATCAAGCGCGCTGAAGACTTCAGCGATGTCGAGGACTATGGGTGTTCCTGCAAGTTCCAGCAATCCAAAAGCGCGTTCGGTGGTGGACCCGCCGGGTGCGCACACGGTTACGAGGCGCTGCTGTGGATCGAAGATCCAGACCTCCGGAACGCCCATGATGAAGTAGTCCTGGATACGGTCCAGCATGCGCCGCAGCGTGTCCTCTGGGGAGAGCACTTCGAGACACAGCAGGGGTGGGCGGCGAACGATCTGTTCCTTCGGTCCATCGGCGTTCAGGACGGCAACGTCGGGTACGCGAAAGCGGCGGGGCGAGGTCTGCACCCGCAACTCGACCGCAACGCGAATGTGCCAGGCGTGGCGGTTTGTGTGGAGGAGCGCAAAAAGCGTGCCTTGCAAGGTGGAGTGATCGTATTCGCCCAGGTTGCGCTCCTCAAGATGGCCGTCGACGTAGTCCACGTCCGGCCGGTAGGTGTGGGCGAGGTAATCCTCAACCGAAAGGTAAGGGGTGTGCGCGGCGCTGGCCATGCTGGATTCCCTCCTGATTGAGTATGCATCCCGGATGGTAGCCTAGAGCCATGAAATTCGGTGTTCTCGTCTTCCCCGGCTCCAACTGCGATCACGACACCTATAACGTGCTGGCCGAGGTGCTGGGTGCAAAGGCTACGTTGCTTTGGCATGCGTCCGCCGACCTTGAAGGTTGCGATGCCATCGTGGTTCCGGGTGGATTCGCTTATGGCGATTACCTTCGCACCGGCGCGATTGCGAAGTTCGCGCCCATCATGCAGCCAGTCAAGCGTTTCGCCGACCAAGGCGGTCTAGTCCTGGGAATCTGCAACGGATTTCAGATTCTCGCCGAAGCGGGGCTGCTGCCAGGTGCGCTGATGCGCAACGCCGGACAGCGTTATATCTGCAAGCAGGTTCATCTGCGCGCCGAGACGGTCAACTCACCGTTTACCCACGGGCTTACCCGCGGCGAGGTGCTGCGCATGCCCGTGGGCCACATGGAAGGCAATTACTTTTGCGATGCGGATACACTCGCGACGCTGAAGCGCGAAGACCGAATCGCTTTCCGGTATGCGGGTGAGGATGGATCAACCGACGATCAGCATAACCTGAACGGATCGCTTGAAAATATTGCGGGCGTACTGAACGAAGGACGCAACGTGCTGGGAATGATGCCGCATCCGGATCGGTCGAGCGAGGCATTGCTAGGATCTGCCGACGGCCTGAAGTTGTTTCGTGCAATGGCAGAGACGCTGACTGGCCCGGCGGTGTAGCTCCGGACCTTTTTTGCCGCGTTTCACCAGAGATGCACAGCCTCGCAACCACTGGGCGAGAGAGCGGCAGTCACCGGTTCGTTTGTACCCAGCGATACTCCTGCGCGGTGATAGCCTGAATTGGTTATGGTTGATCTGCATCATCATCTCCTGTGGGGGCTGGACGACGGAGCCAAAGACCTGGAGACTTCAATCGCCATGGCACGAGTATCTGCCAACGATGGAGTTACACGCATCGTGTGTACGCCGCACGCAAACGGGCGCTTCCGCTTCGACCCCGCAGCTAACCGCGCAAAAGTGAAAGAGCTACAGCAGCGATTGAAAGACGAGCAGATCGCGGTTGAGATTGGACTTGGCTGCGATTTTCACCTCTCTTACGACAACATCATTGCGGCGAAGGCCGATCCCGCACGCTTCAGCGTGAACGGGCTTGGTTACCTAATGGTTGAGCTTCCGGACCACGGCATTCCGCCGCAACTGACAGAGACATTTTACGAATTGCAACTCGCCGGCCTGACCCCGATTCTTACCCACCCGGAACGGAACCCGACGCTACAGAACGACGCCCACAGACTCATTGAGTGGATGAAAGCGGGCGTGCTGTTGCAGGTCACTGGTGACAGCGTGACTGGCCGCATGGGCAAATCGGCGCAAAAAATGGCACATGATCTCCTGGCCAAACGCTGGGTGCATTTTCTTGCAACTGACGCCCATGACGCGAAGATGCGTCCTCCACGGCTGAGCGAAGCGCGCGATCTGGTGGCAAAAAAGTACGGCCGCGCCTACGCGGAGAGTCTCGTCGAAGACAACCCAGCCGCGGTCTTTGAGGGCAAGCCGTTTGAGCCCGTCGACCAGCCTGCCGATCTGTACGATGAGGTAAAAGAAGAGAGCTGGTGGCAGCGGTTTCTCTCGCGGTAGAGCTATAGCCCGAGGCCGCCGTCCACGGCGAGCAACTGCCCCGTGATGAAATGTGGAGCTGTGGCGAAAAATAGAGCCGCGGCCGCGACATCAGCCGAGGTGCCATTGCGTTGCATCGGAGTACGTGCGGCGAAGTGCTGATACGCCTCGCCAACCTCGCCTTGAACGATCATTCCGGGCGCAATGCAGTTGACGCTGATCTCAGGCGCCCAGGCCTTCGCCATGGTCTTCGACAGCATATGCAGCGCAGCCTTCGATGTGCAGTAGTGTGCGTGCGTCGCCCACGGCTCGATACCGCCGAGCGAACCGATATTCAGGATGCGGCCATGAGCTTTGCGCAGGTGGGGCAAACAGGCTTGCGCCATCAGGAACGGACCGCGCGTGTTGGCCGCAAACATGGCATCCCACTGCGCGAGTGAAATTTCTTCCAATTTGGCGGAGGCAAACTGACCGGCATTGTTGACCAGCAGATTGAGACGTCCATGCCGTGCAATCACGTCGGAGACGGCGGCTATGATTTCGGTCTGCTCATCAAGGTTGCAGCGATGGGCTGAGGCGCGGATTCCGTGTGCTTCAAGGTCGCTCACCGTCTCCGCTGCTTCCTGTGAGGAGTCGCGAAACGTGATCGCCACGTCGGCTCCGGAAGAAGCAAGTTCAAGTGCCAGCGCACGCCCGATGCGCTTGGCACCGCCTGTGATTAGCGCGCTTTGTCCCTTGAGCGGCTTGGGGCCAGCTTCACTCACCCCGCCGCCTACTTTGGAGTGGCCGGCTGGGGCGCCGGGGCAGGGATGGCTGCTGGGGCGGCCTGCTGCTTGATAAGGTAGGCAGGCTCCTGCACGCCGGGCTGGCGCTGCGACGCCTTGCCATCGTTGTCCTCGTAAGCCGAAACCTGCGCGCGTGGAGGCAGCATCTTGACGTGAATCTCTCGATCACTCTCCGGGACAAAATACTCCTGGGCGAACGTTGCAAATCCATCGGCGATGATCTGCACCTGGACCCTGGATCCGGTCGGGATGACGTCGATCGAAGCGACGCCGTCCTCGTTGGTCTTCACTTCCAGGTTGCCCTCGTCGTGTCCGTCCTTGGTGGAGCGGAAGACAACGGCAGCGTTGGGGATGGGTTTACCGTTGTTCTCGCGCAGCACCTGCACCTGAATTCGCGACGTGGGCGGCGGCGCCTTGTACTTGCGGCCGCGGCGTTGGGCGTGGAGAGCCGGGGAAAAGAAAAGCGCAGCAGCCATCGCTGTCGAGAGCAGTACGGAGCCGAGGCGAAACGTGCGGTGCGACATGGCCTCTATTCTAGCGCGTGCGCTCCAGTGGGCGAGTTTGTGAATGGCTCAGCAGGCGTCGCAGGTGGCAATGTAAATATGCGTGACTTGCACTCATATTCTCCATCAGGGTATTGACATTCGACCTTCCCGGAGTTATCGTTAGCAGTTGAAGGGCAGGACTGCTAAAGACGTCGTTTGTGTGCCCGGTAAATCTACCAGCCAGTCAAATCAACCGTTTAGAGGAGAAGTACACGATGGCAACAACGAATTTCAAGCCACTGCACGACCGCATCCTGGTTCGCCGCACTGAAGAAGGCGAGACGATGCGCGGAGGCATCATCATCCCGGATTCCGCAAAAGAAAAACCGCAGCAGGGCGAAGTGGTCTCGGTCGGCAAGGGTAAGTCGAACGATGAGGGCAAGGTGTTCCCGCTTGACGTCAAGGCCGGCGACACGATCCTGTTCGGCAAGTACTCCGGTACCGAGATCAAGCTGGACGGCGAAGAGTTTCTGATCATGCGCGAAGAAGAAGTTTTAGGGATTGTGAGCAAATAGCTTTGCGGTAGTACGAAGAAGAAATACAGGGGTCCTTCACTCGTTCAGGATGACGAGCTTGTTTGGTTCATTCCCGGTGAAGGTACTGAGCGCAAGAAGACTAGCATTACCAACTGACTTCAGGAGCAAAGCATCATGGCAAAACAGATTCTGCACGGAGAAGATTCCCGCCAGGCAATCCTGCGCGGTGTAAACATTCTGGCCAATGCCGTCAAAGTGACGCTTGGACCCAAGGGCCGCAACGTCGTCATCGAGAAGAAGTTTGGTTCGCCGACGATCACCAAGGACGGCGTCACCGTCGCCAAGGAGATCGAGCTGGGCGATGCGCTCGAAAACATGGGCGCACAGATGGTGCGTGAAGTTGCGTCGAAGACCTCTGACGTTGCCGGCGACGGCACCACGACCGCAACCGTTCTCGCTCAGGCAATTTATCGCGAAGGTGTGAAGACCGTTGCCGCCGGTGCGAATCCGATGGCCCTGAAGCGCGGCATCGATAAGGCTGTTGAAGCCATCATTGGCAAGCGCGATGAGCATGGCAATGTGCAGGGGGGCGCGCTGAGCAAGTTCTCGAAGCCGGTCTCCGGTGACATGATTGCGCAGGTTGGCACCATCTCGGCCAACTCCGACGAGCAGATCGGCACCATCATTGCCGCGGCCATGAACAAGGTCGGCAAGGATGGCGTTATCACAGTCGAAGAGTCGCGCACGATGGAGACGCAGCTCGAAGTGGTCGAGGGTATGCAGTTCGACCGCGGCTACCTGTCGCCTTACTTCGTCACGGACGCCGAGCGCATGGAAGCTGCGCTTGAAAACCCCTACATCCTGATCTATGAGAAGAAGATCAGCTCGATGAAGGACCTGCTGCCCTTGCTTGAGCAGATTGCACGCACGGCCAAGCCGTTGGTGATCATTGCCGAAGATGTTGACGGCGAAGCACTCGCGACTCTGGTGGTGAACAAGCTGCGCGGCACGCTGAACGTGGCTGCGGTCAAGGCTCCTGGCTTCGGCGATCGTCGCAAGGCGATGCTTGAAGACATCGCCACCCTGACCGGCGGCAAGGCAATCACCGAGGACCTCGGCATCAAGCTCGAGGGCGTGAAGCTCGAGGACCTGGGCACGGCCAAGCGCGTCACCATCGACAAGGACAACACGACCATCGTCGACGGCGGCGGAGAGGGATCGAAGATCCAGGGACGCGTGAAGGAGATTCGCGCCCAGATCGACAAGACCACGTCCGACTACGACCGTGAGAAGCTGCAGGAGCGCCTGGCCAAGCTGGTCGGCGGCGTTGCAGTGATCAAGGTTGGCGCGGCCACCGAGACCGAGATGAAAGAGAAGAAGGCTCGCGTGGAAGATGCGATGCATGCAACGCGTGCGGCGGTCGAGGAAGGCATCGTCCCCGGCGGCGGCGTGGCGTTGATTCGCTGCTCTGGCGCGGTCGACGATCTGATCAAGACGCTTGAAGGCGACGAGAAGATCGGCGCGAACATCATTCGCCGCGCGATTGAAGAGCCTTTGCGCATGATCGTCATGAACGCTGGCGAAGAGGGTGCGGTCGTGATCGGCAAGATCCACGATTCGAAAGAGACCAACTTCGGCTACAACGCCGGGACGGGCGCTTACGAGGATCTGGTGAAGGCTGGCGTCATCGACCCGACCAAGGTCACGCGCACGGCGTTGCAGAACGCAGCGTCGATCTCGGGCCTAATGCTAACCACCGAAGCCATGATCTCCGAGATTCCGGAGAAGAAGGAAGCGGCTGGCGGCGGACACAACCATGGCGGCGGCGGCATGGACGGCATGTACTAAACCTCACCCCCACACAGAAACAAGGTCCCCGCAGCCAGTTCGCTGCGGGGACCTTTTTTGTCTTGAGATGGAATGGGTTAGCGGAAGGATGCAGCGAGCCGGGCGCCTCCGAATTCCTCAGCAGCTTTTGCCTTATCTACAACTGCACCCATGCCGAAGAACTCGTGGGTTACGCCGGTGTAGAGCTGATACGCGACCGGGTTTCCGGCTGCATGCAACTTGTTGGCGTAGTCCATGCCGTCGCTTACGAGAGGATCGATTTGAGCCGCAATGATGGTTGCGGGCGCCAGCTTGTGCAGGTCGTTATTGAGAGGCGCGACGCGCGGCGTTCCCGCCTCGGAAGGATTGCTGAGGTAAAGGTTATCGAGATAGACGAGGGCGCCGCGAGTTAAAGGCAGCGAGGAGTCGGTGTACATCAGGTCCGACGGCTGGTTCAGGTTGCTGGTAGTTTCAGGATAGATGAGCAACTGGTGCGTAGGCTGTTGAAGTCTCTCATCGCGCGCGGCAATGGCAACTTCAGCTGCGAGATTGCCACCGGCGCTCTCACCTGCAAGCGCCACCTTGGTTTCGATACCGTTATAGCGGCTCATGTTGTTGATGACCCACTTATAGGATGCGATGGCGTCATCGAGAGCTGCGGGAAAGGGTGCTTCCGGTGCCTTGCGGTACTCGACCGAGACCACAATTGCACGCGAGTAATCTGCGATCGCGCGAGCGCTGGCATCGTAGGTGTCGATGGTTGCGATCACGAACCCGCCGCCGTGGAAGTAGAGCACCACAGGGAACGGGCCTTTGCCCTGGGGGGTATAGATGCGAATCGGTATCTGATTGCCATCCGAGCCAGGGATCGTCAGACCATCCTGAACCTTCATCACTGACATGGGTTCCTCGGCCTTGCCTGAGGCCCGTGCGATGATCTTGACCGCGTCCTGGGGAGCAAACTGCTGACGGGCCTTCTGTGGACTGAGTTGCGTGATGGGCGTTCCCTTGATGACGTCCCACAGCTTGACGACAACTGCCATCTGGGGGTCGAGTTGCTGAAAGATCTGCGCTTGTGTGAGCGGAGCTGCGGTTTGAGCAGAGCCCGTCGTTTGAGCAGACAGTGTGCAGAGGGGAAGGAGGAGCGCGGAGGCGGCGAAGACGGGTAGCTTCGCAAGGTGTAGAAATGGCATGTTCATAGCTATTCTCAAATGGGGGAGTAGCCAGATTGTCGCTTGCAGGCTTGTCCAAATCAGATGCGAAGCGCACGAGTCGAGATGTGCCATGCCACGTAGGCTCACAGGTGGAGGACACCTGAACCGAGACAAGTGAGACGGAAGCGATTAAGGGCCAAGCGCTAAGCAGGGAAGTTGGTGGACGCGGTAGGAATCGAACCTACAACCAGTCGATTAAGAGTCGAATGCTCTGCCAATTGAGCTACGCGTCCTGAGTGTTGCGGGCCTGGCACACTTTAGATCCAGTGTGCGGACAGCGGCGGGGAGCCGCGTCGGACACGCCCGTGACTGACTGAGTCAGAATACCATATTTCACGCCTCAGGCCATGGGTGTGGCAAGCGACTTATCCGACGAAGTCAACCGTCGCTTTGATTGGAATGATACCGCGTTCATAGCCCATGGCAAGGATGCGTGAGATCGCTTCGCGTCCATCGTCGCCGTAGTCAATCGTGCGCTCGTTGACGTACATGCCGATGTAGCGGTTGGCGAGGTTCGGATCAAGATCGCGCGCAAACTGCATGGCGTATTCGAGCGCGGCTTCGCGGTGGTCGAGGGCAAAGCGGATGGAGTCGCGCAAGGCATTGGTGGTGGACAGCATGGCTTCGGACCCCAGCGAACGTCTGATTGCATTGCCGCCAAGGGGCAGGGGCAATCCGGTTTCAGCGTGCCACCAGGCACCGAGGTCAAGAACCTTCTGCAGGCCATCCGAGCCGAAGGTAAGCTGGCCTTCGTGAATCAGAAGTCCGGCATCGTATTCGCCGGCGAGCACAGCGGGAATAATTTTGTCGAAATCGACGACGTGAGTTTCAATGTCGGGGCAGAAGAGTTTGAGAGTCAAGTAGGCTGTGGTCAGAGTTCCGGGAATGGCGATGCGCAGCTTCTTGACTTCCTTGACGGTGTACTTGCGCGCGGCGACGAGCATGGGACCGTAGCCCTCGCCCATGGAGCCCCCACAGGCCATGACGGCGTAATTTTCCTGCATGTACGGATAGGCGTGGAAGCTGATGGCTGTTACGTCGTAAAAGGCATCGTTGATAGCGCAATGATTCAAACTCTCGATATCCGTAAGGTTGTGGACGAACTTGTACCCCGGAACCTGAATCTTCTTTGTGGCGAGTCCGTAGAACATGAAGGCATCATCGGAATCGGGAGAGTGTGCTATCTGAATCTCTTTTAGCTTGATAGAAGTCATTACTGTCCTTGTAGCGCGGGTACGTCGATTGGATGCGAGGCGTCCAGGAACGGTGAACCGAAAGTACAGATTCGAAGGCAAACATGCGCACAGCGCAGTTACTTCAGCGCTTAAAGGAGAATTTTTTATGCGCGAAGTAGCTATACATGGCGATGATTGCGGAGTTGACCACGCCCGCCAGGAAGGGCGCGGAGCCATGAGTGTGCGCGAAGTACAGGAAGAAGTGCGTAGCGAGCGGCAGGATTATCAACTCGGCTGGCGTGGAGATACCGTAAACCGCAAAACAGCGCAGCCACTCCTTCAGGTAGTTTCCCTGGGTGCGGAATACAAAGTGTTTGTAGCAGAGGAACGCAACGGTAATGGCGACGGGCTTGGTGCTGATCTGTGCGATGTCGGCAATCAGCGGCTTGCCGCGATGCGGAAAGAGGTGGCCGTAAAGAATGACAAAGAGCGAGTAGAGCGCAAGCGTGAAGATCGTATTGAATACGCCAACGAGCAGGAAGCGGATGACCTCACCCGCCGGCAGCCTGCGGCGAAGACCCGCGAAGAGGCCTTGGGCCTCGGGATTGGGTCGGTCGCTGGAAACCGGAGAGCTGATGGGGGTGGAGGAGTTCACTGTTCCGATTCTAGCTGGTGCGGGTGATCGCGCACGGTGGAAAGCTGCGGAGCTAGAATTGGCTCGATCATCGCGATCGCAACAAGACGCGTGCGTGCGATGCGAAGGAGAGCGATGCAGACTTTGAGAAGAGTGTGGGTAATGGCGGTGCTTGCGCTTTCAGCGTGCGGGTGCACGCTGAAAGCGCAGGATGCTGCGCCGGAGGGAGCCAAACCGCTTTGGCCGGGAGCGATTCCGATGGCCCAGGGAAGCGCACCTGCCGATATGCCGACGCTTGCGGTGTACTTGCCCGCAAGCAATCCCACGCGAACCGGCGTGGTGATCGCACCGGGCGGAGGCTATGAACATCTTGCGATTGACAAGGAAGGCGTGGACGTTGCGCAGTGGTTCAATCAGCACGGCGTTGCCGCCTTTGTGCTGCAGTACCGCCTGGGTCCAAGGTATCAATATCCAGTGGAGCTGGACGATGCGCAACGTGCGATCCGCTCGGTCCGGTCGCAAGCCGCGAGCTTCGGAATCGATCCGGGCAAGATTGGGATGATGGGATTTTCCGCAGGCGGCCATCTTGCCGCCATGACGGGAACTCTGTTCGACCAGGGCAATGCGAGCGCCGCGGATGCAATCAATCGTGTATCGAACCGTCCCGACTTCCTGGTGCTCGCCTATCCAGTCATCACGATGGATGCGTCGTTTACGCATATGGGCTCGCGACAAAACCTGCTCGGTGCAGATCCTGATGCGGCGCTGGTTGAAAAGCTCTCAACCGAAAAACAGGTGAGCGCGAAGACGCCGCCAACGTTTCTGTTTGCCACCAGCGACGATAATGTTGTGCCGGTCGCGAATAGCGTTGCCTTCTATAAGGCCCTGGTTCATGCGAAAGTTCCTGCGGAGATGCATCTCTTCCAGCACGGCCCACATGGCACAGGGCTCGCGCAAGGGTACCCGGCACTGAAGGTTTGGCCAGATCTGCTGGCCGCCTGGATGCGTGCTAACGGTTGGATGGATGCTGAGCGATAGAGCAGGTCTCGCGCAAAGGCACTGCAACTTCCGGTGCATCCACATCAAGGAGCTTACGACCGGCGATCGCGTAAACGGGCTACTGCGGCCGGCAACACTTCGAGCACGCGATCAACTTGCGCCGATGTGGTCAGCCGGGATAGCGAGATGCGCACACTCGATTTCGCTCGTTCATGCGTAATCCCCATGGCCGAGAGGACGTGCGAGGGTTCAGACGCGCCGGATTGGCAGGCGCTGCCTGCCGATACGGCGATGCCTTTCAAATCGAGCGCGATCAGCAGCGCTTCCGCGTCGACCCCATCGAAGAACAAATTGGCTGTGTTGATCGTGCGCGCTGCGCCGCTGCCGTTCAATCCGCTGTCCGGAATATTGGCGATCAGCGTTCCTTCCAGCCGATCGCGCAACGCTTCCAGGTGTGCCGGCGAATCTACAACGTTCACCTGGCCAAGCCATAGCTGAGCAATCGAGACTGCCTTTCCCAGCGCGACAATTCCAGCTACGTTTTCGGTTCCGGCCCGGCGCTGGCGTTCGTGGCTTCCTCCATGAAACAGCGGCGCTAGGGTGAATCCGCGACGTACGAACAGAACTCCCACACCTTGCGGAGCGTACATTTTGTGTCCGGAGATCGAAAGCAGGTCGACGTCGCGAAGCTCGTTCGCCAAATCGATTGACAGCTTACCCGCAGCCTGCACCGCGTCTGTATGGAAGAGCGTTCCATGCGCTTTAGTGATGCGCGCCAGTTCAGCGATGGGCTGCAGCACGCCGGTCTCATTGTTCGCAAACATGATCGAGACCAGACGTGTATTGCTGCGCAGCGCGGATGTGAGGTCCTCGGGCGCGATCAGCCCGCGTGCATCACAGGGCAGGATCGTCAGCTCGACTCCGCGCTGTGCGAGCGCCTGGGCAGCGTGCAGAACGGCGTGATGCTCGACCCGCGAAATAATCAAGTGATCGCCTGCGGTGAGCACGCCAGCCAGCGCAAGGTTGTCGCTTTCCGTACCGCCCGAGGTGAAGACAAGCTCGCTCGCACGGCAACGCAGCAGTGCCGCTATAGATTCGCGTGCGTGGTCGATGGCTGCGCGGGCATGCTGGCCCTGGCGATGGGTGGAGCTGGCGTTGCCAAAGTTTTCGAGCAGAAAAGGGCGCATCGCATCGAACACCTCGGGCAGCAGAGGCGTGGTTGCGTTCGCGTCCAGGTAGATGCGCTCCACACGCAGATTTTACGCTGGCAGAACAACCCATGCTGCTAGGCTGAGTTGGGCCGGATTGGCAAGCACAACAGGAGAATGCGATGCGAATGAAGGTTATGGTTGCGGCGTTAATGTCAATGTGTCTTCTCGGCGCGGGTGCGCAAACGGCAAAACCGATGGCGGCGGGCGGAGTGTCAACGGCCTCGAAGGCAGATCCAGCCAAGGCAGCAGACAAGCTGCTGTCCTCCTTCGAGCGGGATTTTATGGGCGCTGCCAAGGCGATGCCCGCAGACAAGTATGACTTCACGCCAGAGTCGCTGCATATCGCCGGTGCAAACTTTGCGACAGTGCGTACGTTTGGTCAGGAAGTGACGCACGTGGCCATGGCGAACTATTCCATCTATGCCGGCGTGACGGGGAGAAAGCCAACCGTGGATGTGAAAGCGATTGGCAAGTTGAAATCAAAAGAAGAAATTGTCGCGGCTTTGACGGATTCGTTCGCGGTTGCGCATCAGGCGATTGCAACCATCACCCCGGCCAACCAGGACGAAGCCGCAGGCGGGGGCCTCACCAAGGAGGCGCTCGCAATTTACGGTGCGGTGCATGGCTATGATCACTACGGCCAGATGGTGGAATATCTGCGCATGAATGGAATCGTCCCACCTGCGAGTGCGCCGAAAAAGAAGTAAACGGCCAACGGAAAAGGACGTCGCCGAACGAGGATGCACTTTGCTTTGCAGGTCATGCCGCACGGAAGACGTGCGGTTGGCTTAGCGCTCAGCCACTGGAGTGTAGGGGGCCGGATAGGCGGGACCCGTGTAGTCGGCGCGGGGTCGGATCAGGCGGTTGTTGTCGTGCTGCTCCAACACGTGAGCCGCCCAGCCGGAGATGCGCGAGATGGCGAAGATCGGCGTGAACAGATCAATGTCGATCCCCAGTGTGGTGTAGGTGCTGGCGGAGTAGAAGTCTACGTTGGCGTTGAGCTTCTTCTCTTTCTTCACAAAGCCTTCGATCTTCTCGCTCATGTCAAACCACGTCGTATTGCCTGCTGCTGTGCCAAGCTCCTTCGACATGCGACGGAGGTGCGTGGCGCGAGGATCTTCCGTGTGATACACGCGATGGCCGAACCCGGAGATCTTCTCCTTATTCGCAAACATGGTGCGCACGTACTCGACCGGGTCGGCACCTGCCTTGTCGATCGCGTACAGGAGACGCATCGTCGCTTCATTCGCGCCGCCATGTAGTGGACCTTTCAGCGCGCCGATTGCACCTGTGATTGCGGAGTGCATATCCGCCAGCGTTGCCGCGATCACGCGTGCAGCAAAGGTGCTGGCGTTCAACTCGTGGTCCGCGTGCAGGATGAGCGCAATGTCGAGCGCGCGGGTAGCAGTCGGAGACGGTTTTTCGCCGTTCAGCATCCACAGGAAATTGCCCGCGTGCGAGAGCGCCGAGTCTGCCTCAACTACGGGTTTGTCTTTGCGGATGCGGTCGAACAACGCGACCACCATGGCAATCTGCGCCGTCAGCCGGAAGGATTTGCGCAGGTTGGCAGCGTGGCTGGAATCAGCTTCATCTTCGTCGTAGATGGAAAGCAGGGAGACCGCCGTGCGCAGAACTTCCATGGGAGACGCTGTCTTCGGAACTTCTTTGAGGAACTGAATGATGGCGGGATTGATGTTGCGTGCACTGGCGAGTTCGCTCGTGAATTTCTTCAACTCGGAATTTGTAGGCAGTTTGCCATTCCAGAGAAGGTAGGTGGTCTCCTCAAAGGTCGACTCGCTGGCGAGCTTGTGAATGTCGATGCCGCGGTACGAGAGCACGCCTGCATCTCCGTCGATGAAGCAGATGGACGATGTGGTTGCGACGATACCTTCAAGACCTTTGGGTGCGACTGCGGCGGACGACATAAAACACTCTCCAACGAGCCTTGCAAGGCTCGATTCAGACTCTAAGTTATAGCTCAGCCAGGAAATGCTTGTCACGATTTCCAGACCCCGGTGCGTTTATCGGCTCACTCGGCTAGATGCTCACTCCGGCCCCAAAACGTGCGGGTGAGAAGGGTGAAAGATCAAGCGACGCTGCTCCATCCAGCAGCAGTTCCGCGAGCACCACGGCGGTCGCAGGCGCCAGCAAGATTCCATTGCGGAAGTGTCCGGTGGCGAGCACGTAACGCGGCTGTGCCGACGTCGCACCGAGGATCGGCAGTCCGTCAGATGTTGCAGGACGCAGACCGGCCCACGAGTCCGCAAAGGTAGCTTGAGCGAGAGAAGGCAGCAAGGCGATGGCACGTGCGTTCAACTCCAGAATGTCGCGCGGGTGAACGCTGAGGTCAAAGCCTGCGTCTTCGATCGTAGCCCCGATGATTACGCGCCCTCGATCCAGCCCGGAAGTACGCGGGACAATGTAAACGTCTTCTGTACGAACGACAGTGTCCAACTGAAAGCCGTCAGGTGTATTGACGGCAAGCATCTGGCCCTTGCGTGGACTGACCGGTGCAGGCGACCATGCGCCCATGCAATCAATCAGCGTCGCCGCTTCAAACTTCGCTGCGGAGGATTGGACACTGATTGCGTTCGGCGTAAGGGTGAGCCGTTCAAGCGGCGTGTGCTCCAGCAGGACAATCCGGCTTGCGACAACGGCCGTGCGCAGTGCTGCGCCGAGCGCACGGGGATCGATGGAACGCTCGTCGAGCAGACGGAAGGGAGGTGTATGCGCGGAAAGTTGCGGCACGATTTGGCGCGGATCGGCTATGGCTTGATCCTGTGCGCAGCCTTGCAGAGTAGCTTGAGTTTGGAAGTGAACCGCATGATGCGAGAGCTCGTTGATGCGTGCCAGGAATTCCGGATAGAGCGATGCGCTCAGATGTGCGAGTGGGTAGAGTGCATGGGGGTTTGCCGGATCGTAGACGGCGAGCATGCCTGCGGCTGCAGCGCTGGTCTGGCGCATGGCTTCGCCACTTTCGAGCACCGTGACTGATGCTCCGCGACGATCCAGTTCGAGCGCGAGAGAGAGACCGATGATGCCTGCTCCGGCGATAAGGAAATCGGGTGACGCCATGGTTCGAGTTTATTTGGTTGTGATCCGATACGGCTCAACTGCGCCTGGCGCAGCAAAGGGGACGTTTGTGGCGTCCCCTTCTTTGCTGCGTTTGCCTGGTGTGTGGCTTTTGCTTTTTGCCTTGAGAATCGGTGCCGATGGTGGCCGCCGTTTGCCTATTCTCCCCTTCGCCGCTAAAGCAACTTCAGCAGCTAACGAAGGTATAGTTTCGCTGAAAATCAGTGTCAAGAAAAAAACGATGCAGGATGAAAAATGTTTTATGACATGGACCGATTGCGGAAGGACTCTGATGAACTCGTCGCGTGCATCAGCGAAATTTTCCGCGACGAGAATGCACGGTCAATGCGCGTGCTTCTGATACTGATCGAGAACCGGCCTGGCAAAAACAAGCAGCGCGACAAGAAAATCCTGCAACGTGTGCGCGATGATGACGGAGCGCAGATCACCCCGGTAGAAGCGCACGATCGAGCCGTAGACGAATGCAAGTCCGGCCAGCGGAAGGATCGCAGCCAGACCTTCGTACAGGTGAACGCTGCCGAACAAGATCGACGCGAGCACAATCGCCAGCACTGGATGCTGAATCCACGCGGTCAGTTGCTGTTGCAGATAGCCGCGAAAGATCATCTCCTCCGTAAGGCCCGCAGTGAGCGAGACTCCGAACCAGAGCAGGAACTCGAGTTCGGTGTGCGGCAGCAACGCGAGCACGACGTCGGTGTTGCGTTGATGGAAGAGCGGCGTGAAGTAGAGCAGACCGTTCACCAGCGCGACGGCGATCATACCCGCAATGTACGCAGCAGCGCCGATGCCGAGCGCCTGGGGCCAACTCGCGGTGCGGCTTGCGAAGGCTGTACGGAAAAATGCGCGCCGCTGCCGGATGCCGGCAAGGACGAACGCGAAGAGAACCCACTCGAGAACGATGGAGGCAAAGTATTCGACGACATGCGATTTCGAACTTTGCAGGGTCGGCGCGTGATAGTGCCCAAACGTGGTTGTACCCGCGAGTACGATCAGCAGCCCGACCGTATGCAGCCAGTGAGCTATGGGCTGTGCAGGCGTTGCAGCCACAGTGTTAGGCGGAGGTGGCAGGACTGTCCCTTGGACGTGCATGAAACGTATACTACGAGGTCTGCGAGCGTGTGCTGCGCAGACAGGAGCGAAGAATGCGGGATGTAGTGATTGTGGCGGCGGTGCGGACTCCGGTGGGCAGGTTCCAGGGTGGATTGAGTGAGCTGAAGACGACGCAGCTGGGCGCGGCGGTCGTGCGCGAAGTCGTACGCCGTGCAGGCGTTGCTCCGGAGAGTGTGGATGAATGCCTGATGGGTTGCGTGTTGCCCGCAGGGCTCGGCCAGAATCCCGCGCGACAGGCGGCGCTGGGGGGCGGACTTGCGGAGACCGTCGCTGCTGTGACGATTAACATGGTGTGCGGCAGCGGATTGAAGGCTGTTGGTCTGGGCGCTCAGGCCATCCAGGCAGGCGATGCGGAGATTGTGGTTGCGGGCGGCATGGAATCAATGTCCAATGCGCCCTATCTTCTCCCCCAGGGACGTAAGGGATTTCGCATGGGCGACGCCAAGGCGGTGGACTCAATGGTCCACGATGGTCTGTGGTGTGCGTGCGACGACCAGCACATGGGAATGACAGGTGAACTGGTCGCCGAGAAGCATAGCTTTACACGCGAGCAGCAGGACGCGTTTGCAGTGGAGTCGCACAGGCGTGCTGTGCAGGCCTGGCGTGAAGGACGCTTCGACGCTGAAGTTATGAAGATTGAAGTTCCCGGCAAGAAGGGTGCGACGACGGTCGTGGATCGCGATGAGGGTGTGCGCGAGGACGCCTCAGCCGAAAGCATGGCAGCGCTCCGGCCTGCATTCAAAAAAGACGGCACCGTGACGGCGGGCAATACATCCTCGATCAACGATGCGGCCGCAGCGGTGTTGCTGATGTCGGCCGACAAAGCCAGGGAACTCGGCCTCAAGCCCATGGTGACGATCAAGGCGCAGGCACAGAGCGGCGTGGCTCCAAAGTGGGTCATGCTCGCGCCGGTCAAGGGCGTGCAGAAGGTGCTCGAGAAAGCCGGCTGGACCAAAGAGGAGGTGGACCTCTACGAATTGAACGAAGCCTTCGCGGTGCAGGCGCTTGGTGTGACGAAGGAGATTGGACTCGAGCTCGGCAAGGTGAATGTCAACGGAGGCGCGGTGGCGATTGGGCATCCGATCGGTGCCAGCGGCGCGCGCGTCCTGGTGACCCTGATTCATGAGATGATTCGGCAGGATGCGCACAAAGGCGTGGCCGCACTTTGCCTGGGCGGCGGGAATTCGGTTGCGTTGGCAGTTGAACGATAGCTCGGAGTTCCTGCCACCCACTCATCACAAGTGCGCGAAGAGTTTGGGGCACCGGAGTTAATCTCTTATGGCCACTTCTGCGCAGCGTGACGAATGAGGATAACCCGAATGATTTCTGCGTCGAGTTGATAAACGACGATAATGGCCATGGTGCGACGATGGCTCTCGTGTTCCTCGGACTTCGCCTATACGGCCAATGTGCGGCGTGTCAGCAAGCGCGAAGACGGAGGCGATCAGCTTGTTTGCGACGCGATTTGCGGCTGTCGGACTTCCGAGTGCAATGTAGGCGGAGATGGCAGCGAGATCGTGCGTCGCTTGCGGAGTCCAGACAACCGTCATGCAGACTTTTGCAGCCGATGATTGAAGCGCGCAAGGACTTCTTCGTGGGGTACCCAGCCTTCGCGGTCGGCGAATTCTTCTGCTTCGCGGACGTCGGCAGTGAGTCCTTCAACATGGGTCAAATAGGCGTCGAGAACTTCGCTGACAAGCGCATCGAGCTCGCAATGCTCGAGCCTGCAAGGTCGGCAAGCCGCTGTTCGAGGACGGAAGATATGTGAATCGCCATAGCTTCAAATCTATGCCGCCAGATGCGGCGGGTCAACCGGATCAGCACAGGACCTGAGCTACTTATGGCTTCCTGGTCGCAAGCCGTTTCTGCGTATCGCCGAAGCGGCGCATGCGGTCGAGGGAACGGGCTTTGCCGAAAACGACGAGGCTTTCGAGCAGCGGTGGCGACTGCGTCGCTCCCGTCAGGATGGCGCGCAGCAGCATGAAATTTTCCTTCACGCTCCACTGCTGCGCTTCGCCGACCTGACGTAAGGCTGCATCCAGACCGTCGTGGGTCCAGTCCGTTGCTTCCAGTACTGCCAGTTGCTCAGCGGCAAACGCCAGGGTCTCTTCCAGCGTCCGCTTCTTCGGAACAAAAACGTCCTGCGCGGGTGTGACTTCATCGCGTAGAAGAAATCCGGCCAAATCACCGAACTGCCCAAGCGTCTCGATGCGCGTCTGCAGCAGCGGGGCAATACTGCTGAGGTACTCGTCTGACAAAATCGTCGCGCGTAGCTCGTTGAAGAACTGCTCGGGCGAGAGCGCGCGGATGTACTCGCCGTTCAGCCATTTCAGCTTGGTCAAATCGAAGACCGGGCCACCGAGAGAGATGCGGGCAAAGTCGAACTGCTCCAGCATCTGCCCAAGCGAGAAGATTTCGACCTGCGTGTTCTTCTCCGTCCCAGCCGGCATGCCGCCGCCCATCAGACCCAGAAAGTTGATCATCGCTTCAGGAAGAAAACCAGCCTGCTGGTAGTAGACGAGCGACACGGGATTCTTCCGCTTGGAGATCTTGCTCTTATCCAGATTCCGCAGCAGCGGCATGTGCCAGAAGCGCGGCAGATCCCACCCGAAGGCTTGGTAAAGCAGCACGTGCTTGGGCGTGGAGGAGATCCACTCCTCAGCGCGAATCACGTCGGTGATATGCATCAGGTGGTCGTCGACCACATTCGCTAGATGATAAGTAGGAAAGCCGTCAGACTTCATCAGAACCTGGTCGTCGACATTGTTATGCGTGAAGTTGATCTCTCCACGCAGTTCGTCACGAAAGCTGGTCTCGCCTTCAGCAGGAACTTTCAGCCGAATTACGTACGGGCGGCCTTCCGCGAGAAGCTCATCAATTTGCGTCTGGGAGAGCTCGCGGTGGGCACCGTTATAGCGTGGCGGCAGCTTGGCGGCGAGCTGCGATTTGCGGAGGGCTTCCAGCTCTTCGGCTGTTTCGAAGCTGCGGTAAGCGGTGCCGTTCGCCAGTAGCTTTTCCACGTGCTCGCGGTAAATCTCCGTCCGTTCTGACTGGCGGTAGGGGCCGTACGGCCCGCCGACGTCCGGCCCCTCGTCCCAAGTCAGGCCGAGCCAGTGCAGCGAGTCGAAGATCATCTGCTCGGAGGTGGCGACGAAACGGGCGCGGTCGGTGTCTTCAATGCGCAGAATAAACTGTCCGCCGCGCTGCTTTGCGTACAAATAGTTGAGCAGACCAATGTAAGCGGTTCCGACGTGCGGGTCGCCCGTGGGCGAAGGTGCGATGCGGACGCGGATGGGCGCGGCAGATTCACTAAAGAAGTGGGTCATGGGGTCGATCCCATCGTAGCAGGCAGAGCTTTTTCGGGACGCGCTGTTGTCCAGCCAGAGTGCCGTAGCCCTGCCGATTTGCCAGTCGCCGGTCAGATCAGGAGGCGAGAACGGTCTGGCGTTGGTCGCGCAGCCTGTAAGGAGCATCAGAAAGGAGAGGGTCACAAACAAGGACACCTCGCTACACGCAATGCGGAGTATAAGTGCGGGCAAACGCATTCGAGGGACCCTCATCTTTGGTACAAAGGCGCAAAGAAGCTTAGATAACTTGACAGTAGTACGCTCATATCGTATAACTAAAGATGTCGCAGTAAAGCACCCGGGCCGACTGCCCGATCCTATTTCAAGGAGTGGGACAGAACATGGCAAAGATTATCGGTATCGACCTGGGAACGACCAATAGCTGCGTAGCCGTGATGGAAGGCGGCGAGGCCAAGGTGATCCCCAATGAAGAAGGTGGACGTACCACGCCGTCTATCGTGGCGTTTACCAAGTCGGGTGAGCGGCTGGTCGGTCAGGTGGCCAAGCGCCAGGCCATCACCAATCCCGAGAACACGATCTTCTCGATCAAGCGCTTCATGGGCCGTCGCCTGAACGAAGTGGGCGATGAACTGAAGATGGTGCCCTACAAGGTTGTTGCCAAAGGCGATAACGTCGCGATTTCTGCGCAGGGCAAGGAATACACCGCGCCCGAGATCTCCGCAATGATTCTTCAGAAGCTGAAGAAGGCGGCGGAAGATTATCTAGGTACGAGCGTCACGGAAGCGGTTATCACGGTTCCCGCGTACTTCAACGATGCCCAGCGCCAGGCCACCAAGGACGCCGGACGCATTGCCGGGCTGGACGTCAAGCGCATCGTGAACGAGCCCACCGCAGCCGCGCTTGCCTATGGCCTGGACAAGAAGAAGGACGAGACTATTGCCGTGTATGACTTCGGCGGCGGTACGTTCGACGTGTCGATCCTCGAAGTAGGCGAAGGCGTGATCGAGGTGAAATCGACCAACGGCGACACGCATCTGGGCGGTGACAATCTCGACCAGCGCATCGTTGACTGGCTGATTGCACAGTTCAAGTCTGAGACCGGACTGGACCTCTCGGCAAAAGGCAATGAGATGGCGCTGCAGCGTTTGAAGGATGCTGCGGAGCGCGCCAAGATCGAGCTTTCTACGGCGCAGGAGACGGAGATCAATCTTCCATTTGTGACGGCGGACGCAAGCGGGCCGAAGCATCTGGTGGTGAAGCTGACCCGCGCGAAGCTGGAGTCGCTGGTAGACGATTTGCTGCAAAAGTCCATCGGACCCTGCAAGCAGGCGTTGAAGGATGCCGGCATCGATGCGTCGAAGATCGACGAGGTCGTGCTGGTCGGCGGTCAGACCCGCATGCCGAAGATTCAGCAGATGGTGAAGGACCTGTTCGGCAAGGAGCCCAACAAGGGCGTCAACCCGGACGAGGTCGTCGCAATCGGCGCGGCGGTGCAGGCTGGCGTCCTGGCCGGTGAGGTCAAGGATCTTCTTCTGCTCGACGTGACTCCTTTGACGTTGTCGATCGAGACCATGGGCGGCGTGGCGACTGGGATGATTCAGCGCAACACCACCATCCCGACTAAGAAGACGGAGACGTTCTCGACCGCTGCCGACAACCAGACCGAAGTCGAGGTTCACGTGCTCCAGGGTGAGCGTCCGATGGCGGCGCAGAACCGTACGCTGGGCAAGTTCAAGCTCAGCGGAATCCCGACTGCACCGCGTGGCGTGCCGCAGATTGAGGTGACGTTTGACATTGACGCCAACGGCATCCTGAACGTGACGGCGAAGGACAATGCTACGGGCAAGGACCAGAAGATTACCATTACCAGCTCTTCGGGTCTGTCGAAAGAGGAGATCGACCGCATGGCCAAGGACGCGGAAGCGCACGCGTCCGAGGACAAGGAGCAGCGCGATGCAGTTGAGGCACGCAACGGCCTCGACTCCATGGTCTACAACGTCGAAAAAATGTTGAAAGACTCTGGCGACAAGGTTGCGGAAGGCGACAAGTCCGAGGTGGAGAGCGCGCTGACGGAGGCGAGGAATACGCTGGGTGGAACTCCCGATGCATCTGAATTGAATGCCTCCAGGGAGAAGTTGCAGACCGCCAGTCACAAGCTTGCCGAAGCCATGTACAAGGCTGCGGCTTCAGCCCCGACCGATGGCGGCACAGCCGCTTCGGGGACGACGGAAACACAGGAACCGCCGAAACACGATGAAGGTGTAATCGACGCTGAATATGTTGACGTCGAGAACAAGTAGAAAGCTGAAACGTCCCTGCACAACGTAAAGAAAGAGGGGGTTCCGGTGGGGCCCCTTTTTCTTTGAAGCGTGCGCATTCGTTTGTGCAGCCCACCGCGTCAAAGTTTCAGGAAAGGTGTCTAAAGAAGTATGAAGCGCAGGACCAAAGGCGAAGATGTGGTGGCAGAAGGAATCTGGCTGACCGCCGAGGCAATCAGTAAATTGATGTACAACCTGCACCCGGGAGGCAAGCCCATGACGGAAACCATGTGGAAGTGCGACCAACTTCGTGCCGGACAGCTTTACAACCGGATGATGTTTGACACCCAGGATGAGGCGCGCCAGTTTGCGCATAGGATGCAGCAGATGGAGCCCGATCAGGTGTTTGCCATCGAAGCGGTTGAAGCTTCGCAGGTGTGGAACTAAGCCTGAAAAGACGATAACCGAAGCCTCGAAGCCAGTGTGGCTTCGAGGCTTTTCTTCGCGTTAGCCCGGGATAGGAGGCAAGCTGTGCCGGAAGGCAATGAGACCCATCGCTGGGCGCTGCTGCACGCAGAGTTGTTCGCCGGCAAGCGGGTGCAGATCGATTCTCCGCAGGGGCGTTTTGCGCGCGAGGCAGGCCTGGTCGATGGACGCGTGCTGAAGGCGGTGCTGGCGGTCGGCAAGCACCTTGGGTACGACTTCGGCACGGTTGGCGGGGAACGCAGAATTATTCATGTGCACATGGGCCTGTATGGCGATTTTGTTGAAGGCAAGCAGCCCATGCCGGAGCCGCGCGGTGCCTTGCGCATGCGCCTGTGGACGAACTCGGACTGGCTCGAACTGCGTGGACCGACCGATTGCAGCGTGTGGAAGGAAGCGCAATGGCAGAAGCTACTGGCCCGGCTCGGCCCGGATCCGTTGAACAAAGACAAGCCTGACCGCATGATCGAGAAAATTACAACACGCCGTGCGCCGGTCGGAACTTTGTTGATGGACCAGGCTGTGGTGTCTGGCGTAGGCAACATCTACCGCGCGGAGGTTCTGTTTCGGGCCCGAATCAGCCCGTTCCGCGCAGGTTGTGCGCTGAGCGAGCAGGAGGCGCGTGCGCTCTGGAAAGACATCTCCGTGTTGATGCCGCATGGGATGATGGACCGAAGGATTGTGACAACGCGGCCCAAGCATCGCTCGCAGCTTCGCGGTGAGGTGCAGGACGAGGATGCGCACTACGTATACCGGCGCACGGGACAGCCATGCCGGATATGCGGAATGAAGATTGAGACGCAGGTGATGGCGGGAAGGAATCTATTCTGGTGTCCGGTGTGTCAGGCCGTTTAGCGTGGAACGTATAACGTTTGGCGTGATATGTTGTTGCAATGATCGGCAGCTTTAGAGATGACGACGGACGACAGATCTTTTTGAGAAAATCAAGTCGGCGTTACGGTTCTCTGTCGCGAATCATTCTTCGTAAGCTGTTGCAGCTGGATGCAGTAGTCGAATTGAATCAACTTCAATTTCCCCCGGGCAACAGGCTTGAAGCGCTACGTGGTAATCGGACAGGACAACATAGCATCCGCGTGAACGACCAATTTCGCATTTGTTTCATCTGGAGAGAGGGATATGCCCAGGACATCGAGATCGCGGACTACCATTAAGAGTCCTAGAACTCCAAGGAAGACGGCATCGAACGCCCTGATGACTCCAGTTCATCCGGGTGAGATGCTGCGCGAGGAGTTTCTCATACCGTTAGGTTTGAGCGCGCATGCCTTAGCCGTGGCAGTGGGTGTGCCAGCGACGCGCATCAGTGAAATTGTGAATGAACGCCGGAGCATCACAGGGGATACAGCGATTCGGCTGGGTGAGTATTTCAGGCTTGGTCCGGAGTTCTGGATGAATCTGCAGGCAAGATATGAGCTGGAGTTAGCCCGTGACGAGCGCGCCAGGGCAGGAACCAGCCGAGTCAAGCCGGCACCGGTTGATCAACATGGGGCATTGCTGTCCCGGTTGGGATAGAAAGGCAAGAAGATGGCTGCGACACAGACAAAGGATTATTACGGTTTGCTGGGCGTTAAGAAGACCGCTACGGCGGACGAGATTCGCAAAGCATTTCGTAAGCTCGCGCGAAAATATCACCCCGACGTGAATCCTAACGATAAAAAGGCTGAGGAGAAATTCAAGTCGATTTCAGAAGCCAACGACGTGCTTTCGGACGAGAAGAAGCGCAAGGTCTACGACCAGCTTGGCTTCTACTCGGATTCGATTGATCCGGCAGCGGCAGAGGCGGCTGCGCGTGGCGGCTTTGGCGGAAGCGCGCCTCCTCCCCGCGGCGGCAGAAGCGGAGCGCAGGAGGTTCCATTTGATTTTGGCGGCTTCGATTTCTCGGATTTCGCAGCGCAATCGAACGCGCAGGGCAGTCGCGGGCAGCCGCCTGGCGGGGGGTTCGGGGGATCGTTCAAGGACATCTTCTCGGGTATGTTCAATGGCGGCAAAGCACAGCCGCGAGGTACGCAGGCGGGAACCGATGTTGAGTACCAGGTGTCAATCGACTTCTGGACGGCGGTACGGGGCGGCGTTACGCGGCTTGAGATTCAGCGCCAGGAGACCTGCCCAGCCTGCAAAGGCAAGAGCACGTCCGGTGGCTCCACGGAATGCCCGGAATGCCACGGTACAGGTCAGGTAACGCAGATGGGCGGCCGGATGAAGTTCAACATTCAATGCCCGCGGTGCGGAGGCTCGGGCCACGTGCAGAACAGTTGTGCAACCTGTGACGGTTCTGGCGTCGTAACACGCACCGAGCCGCTAGAGTTCCGCGTCAAACCGGGCACCCGTGACGGACAGAGAATTCGGCTGGGAGGGAAGGGGAATGCCGGTCTCAATGGCGGCGCGAATGGCGATCTCTTCCTCATCATCAAGGTGGGATCGAATGCCGTGTTTACGCGCACGGGGGATGACATCTACCTCACGGTTCCGGTGACGGTCACCGAAGCTGCATTGGGTGCCAAGATCGACGTTCCCACGATCGACACGCACAATGGCGGGGGTCGCACGCAACTGAAAATTCCGCCTGGAACGCAGACCGGGCAGAAGCTTCGCCTACGGGAGAAGGGTGTACCTTCGGCTGCGCGCGAAGGAGTGCGGGGCGATCAGATTGTCGAAGTGAAAATCGTTGTGCCCAAGGTGCAGGATGAAAGGTCCAAGGAGATTCTGCGTGAGCTGGCGAAGTTGAATCCGGAGGACCCGCGTGCGGAGTTGCTGGCCGGTGTCTAAGCCGCTTGCGGGTCAGTTGACCGTCTACGATTTTCATCCTTCACGAACATAGCTTTAGGTTCTAAAGACCATCTCCGGCCGCCTGAAACCTCAGACCGCTTTCGAACATCTGACACGCATACGTTGTGCGGGAGTCCTGGACGCTAGGTCGCCTCGTGCTTTGCGGAGGCGAGTTTCAGGATGGCAAGTGCCGCTCAGGCAGATGCAGGACAGCTCGCCCACGGCGGAAGCGCAAAAGCGGCTGTAACTTCGCAAGACGCAGCAGGTGGCGAAAACCCCTGGCTGATTGCGGCTGCTGTCATGCTGGCGACGTTCATGGAGGTGCTGGACACCTCCATTGCAGCGGTCGCCCTGCCGTACATCGCGGGCTCGCTTTCGGCGACTACCGACCAGGCCACCTGGGTGCTGACCAGCTATCTGGTCTCGAATGCGATCGTTCTGCCTGCCTCCAACTGGGCTTCGCTGCGCTTCGGACGCAAGCGATTTCTGATGACGTGCGTCAGCATCTTTACGGTTGCGTCCTTCCTGTGCGGTTCGGCTCCGACGCTGCCGCTGATGCTGGCTGCACGTGTGCTCCAGGGCGCAGGTGGCGGGGCCTTGCAGCCGCTTTCACAGGCGATTCTGCTTGAGAGCTTTCCGCCCAAAAAGCGGGGCGCGGCGATGGCGGTGTTTGCTTTTGGGGTGGTGGTCGCGCCTGTACTCGGGCCTACGCTGGGTGGCTGGCTTACAGATACGTATTCGTGGCGCTATGCCTTCTACATCAACATTCCCATCGGCGTCTTGGCTCTGCTGATGATCAACCGGTTTGTGCACGATCCGGTGTACATCAGGAACGCAAAATCGAAGCCGTTCGACGGTCTTGGGTTCAGTGCACTGGTGGTTTGGACCGGCCTCATGCAGGTCGTGCTCGACAAAGGGCAAGAAGACGACTGGTTTGGCGCGACCTGGATTCGTTACGCAGTGGCGACGTTTGTGCTTGCGCTCGGATTCTGGATCTGGCGCTCCTGGACTCACAAGGATTCGCTGGTTGACTTGAAGGTGCTAAAGGATCGCAACTTCGCAATCGGATGCGTACTCATCTCGCTGTTCGGTGTGGGAATTTATTCGACGACCACTATGCTTCCTCTCTTCTTCCAGGAGTTGTTGGGGTACACAGCGTTCACCGCCGGTCTGGTCGTCGCTCCACGCGGTCTGGGTGCTATCTGCGGGATGCCCATTATTGGCTTCCTTTCAGGCAAGCTCGACGCGCGCTATTTGCTGACGTTCGGATTCTTTCTGTTCGGATTGACAACCCTCTACTTCGGCAACGTCACCTTAGAGGTGGGACCCAACACGCTGCTGCTGCCGATTTTGCTCACCGGCTTTGGCCTGAGCTTCGTTTTCGTTCCTATCTCGACGGCTGCGTATGGGCGGCTCAGCAATGAGCAGATTGGCAATGCCAGCGGCCTGTTCAACCTGATGCGCAACGTCGGCGGATCGATTGGGATTTCAGTCGCCCAGACGGTATTGACGCGCCGTACCGACGCCCACCAGAACGAGATTCTGAACAGCGTTCCGCAGAGTGGGCAGCAGTTTCAGAATGCCATCCAGTCAACCAAGGGAGCTCTGACCGCGCACTTCGGACCGGCGAACAGCGGCGGCGCGCACGGCGGACCTGCGGCCGCGCGGATCTATATGGAGTTGCAACGGCAGGCGGCAAACTGGGCTTTTGTCGACGTGTTCCGGATGCTTTCGCTGCTCTGCTTCTTCTGTGTAGGCGTGGTGTGGCTGTTGAAGAAGGTCAAGCCCGGAGGGGGTCCAGCAGGCGCGCACTGAGAATTCTCAGCGGTGCGTCTGCCGAGGTTTACACAGTAGAATTCCGACTTATGCGGGACTTGCGATGTGCGCTTGTGTGGGCGGTGACGATATTTGGGTATGCCAATGTTGCAGCATGTGCCCAGGTGGATGTAGGAGACGGCCACACGTCTGCGAGCTTGCGTGGTGTGGATGCGGTTGCGCCGGGCGTGGCTTGGGTCAGCGGGAGCGACGGCACCATCCTGCGGACGGAAGATGGTGGGTACGTGTGGCAAGCGTGCGCGGTGCCGGCCGGCGGAGCGAAGCTGGACTTTCGCGGTGTGCAGGGGTTCGACGCGAAAACCGCAGTCGTCATGGCCAGTGGACCGGGGCAGCAGTCGAAGATCTTCAAGACCAGTGATGGTTGCCAGACCTGGAAGATGGTCTTCGGCGACCCGGATGAGAACGGATTTTTCGATGCGCTGCGTCGTGTCACGTCGAAGCAGATGTACCTGATGGGTGATCCGGTCAACGGCAAGTTCGCCACGTTCTTCAGCCCGGACGCAGGCTCCAGTTGGTTTATCGCCGATGATCCGGGGCTCGACGCAGAGAAGGGCGCAGGCGCGTTTGCGGCGAGCAACTCTTCGCTGATCTCGGTGGGGAACATGCTAATTGCGGGAACAGGTGGCTCTGCGGGGGCCGCTGTTTACGTGACCTACGGAAAGTGCCCGGAGAGTGCCACGAAAAATGCGGCCTGCCCCATGGCCTGGGCCAAGACGAAGGTCCCCATGGCAGATGAAGGCGCAGGCGCAGGTGTGTTTTCCGTTGCGGCCCGGACGAGGACGAGCCTATCCGGAACGATGGCCACCATCCTTGTTGCGGTTGGCGGAGACTATAGCAAACCCGATGTTTCGGCGGGGTCTGCCGCGTGGTCCGACGACGGTGGCAAGCATTGGACCATTCCGCAGACTCTGCCGCATGGCTACCGGTCGGCGGTCGCGTTCGATTCGGCGGCGCAGGCGTGGCTTGCGGTGGGACCGAACGGGATGGACGTTTCGTTCGATGACGGCAGACGCTGGTCTCCAGTGAAGAGCCCGACGACTGGCCCGCAGGCAGGAAGCGACCTGGGTTGGAATGCGATTTCGCTCCCGTTCGTTGTGGGAGCGAGGGGGAGAATCGGCAAGCTGCGAGCGGAAGTCTTCGCGCACTGACGCTTGGCCGTTATTCGCGAGTTAGAGTCAGTGCGTGCTGGGCGGCGGCAGAACGAAGCGATTGACCATGGCGTTGACCGCCTGGTTCGTTTCAGGCGCAAGGCCATGAAACCGAGCGGCAAGCCAGGCCTGAGGCGAGATGGTAATTTCGGCGCGGCCTGATTGCGCCGCTGAGAAGATGCGGTTGGCGGCGTATTCGGGCGCGACCGCCAGTAGCGGCGTCCTGGCGGCGAGATCGAACCACCGCTGTTCTTTTGCCTGCTGTCCGGAAAAGATGGCGTGAGCTTCTCCGCCAGTCCGCATCAGGCCGGGGCAAACAGTGGTTACGCGGATGCCCTTGCTGCGGAGCTCCGAATGCAACGTCTCCGAGAAGCCGACCAGTGCAAACTTCGAGGCCACGTAAGGCGCGAGATGTGGGACAGGCATCTTGCCCCCGATGGATGCAATGTTGACGATCGCGCCGGCGCGTCGTCCCAACATGTGCGGCAGAGCCGAGTGGATGGTGTAGAGCGCGGCGAAGAAGTTGGTGCGCATCGCGCGGTCGTAGGCGTCGAGCGCCTGATCTTCAACCGGACCAACCTCAATAATTCCAGCATTGTTAATCAGGCAATCCAGGTGGCCAAAAGCGCGCAGCGTCTGGTCGATCAGCCCGGCTGCCTGCGCGGGGTCGGTTAGATCGCAGGCTACCAATAGGATGTCGTCCTCATTGGCGACGTCACCCGCGTGCAGCAACTGGTGGCGTGCGTGTTCGAGTTCCTCTGCGTTCCGCGCGGCGAGGACCAGCTTCAGGCCAGCGCGTCCGAAGCGACGGGCGATCGCTAGCCCCAGGCCCCGCGAACCTCCGGTGACGACTGCGACCTGCCCGGCGGTGAGTCGCGGCTTCCGGGGAATGAAGGCGCAGGCGAGTGCAGTTGCGGCGGAGACGGCGAGCAGCGAGGTGGTGGACGGCTTCATGCAATCTGAGATGCTGGCCGGCGCACCGCAGAAACGATTTTCTGCGTAGCATAGACAAATTGAAGGTGAGCGGAGTGGGACGTCAACACGGGCAGAGTTCAGTCGTCGCGACGTTCGGGGAATACAAGAATCCTTCACTGCGTTCAGGATGACGACGCTACAGGAACTGGAAGTCGGGTCGAAAGGGTCGGATGGCAACCAAGCGCAAGTCACGAGGCGGCTACATGATTTCTGTGGTGGCCGAGATGTACGAGATCCATCCGCAGACGCTGCGCATGTACGAACGCGAAGGGCTGCTGCGTCCCAGCCGGTCTGAAGGCAATACGCGGCTTTACACGGACGAAGATCTGGAACGGCTGGAATTCATTCTCAATCTCGCTCGCGATCTGGGCGTAAATATCGCGGGGATCGCGATTGTCCTCCAAATGCGCGAACGCATGGAGGAGATGAACCGGCAGATGCAAGGCTTCGTCGATTACGTGCGCGACGAGATGCTGAGCCGCATGCAGCAGCAGCAAAATCCCGGCGCAGGTTTGGTCCCCTTTGGCCGCGCCACGCTGGTGCCGGCCAAACCTGGGACAAAGACGGTGCTCAAGGGCCGTGCCAAACCCTGAACGCCGGCTGTGGCGCCCCGGACTGTAGCTGGATCCGTAATGGGGTACGTCGTTTCGGCGTTCACCGAATACAGGGATCCCTTACAGGGCAGGCTCTTCACTGCGTTCAGGATGACGACTCTACAGGATCGGTAAATCGGGTTGCTAATAAGGTAGCAAGAGGATGTAGAAAGGCTTTCCCCTGTTTGGGCGTCATTCTCTCCCGTGTTCTGGTTGTCATTCCCGAAGGGAATCTGCGTTTGTTCTTGCTTACACAATCTGTAAATTCGCTTTAGACCGGGGGCAGCGCGTCCACCACCGCGACACCAGGCGGCGGCGTAAAGACAAAGTTTGCCGGCTGGGTCGGCGCATTCTCTTCGCTCTCAGTGAACTCGAACTCTGTGGTGGCCCCGTCCAGTTCCACAATCTTCATCCGGTCGATGCTGCCATCTGGGGTCACCAGCAGGCTCAACTCGCGAACGCGCTTTTCCAGTCCTTTGGGCACGCCGGAGATTCGATAGTCTGCGCCGTCAGGTGACACGGCAACGTGCTGCAGTTCTTTGCTCAACTGCGTGTGGCCCAGCAGGAAGCGCAGGGGAGTGCGTAGATCGTCGAGCTTGCTGGCAGCGAGGCGTTGAGCCTGGTGATCTCCCGGCGTGTAGAACCATGCA
>JAABUO010000806.1_pt1 | contig 49240 bp, 50 predicted proteins | sample 5559291 | NCBI WGS metagenome assembly JAABUO01 (sample SAMN10711878, study PRJNA513372) | rock metagenome | isolation source: Antarctica rocks | place: Antarctica: Victoria Land, Finger Mt sud | reverse complement strand
CCCGCTACAATATATAGAATCTCGCATAGGCCCATAATGGGTGTTGAATCGAGTAAGAATCAAAAAAAAAAAAAAAAAAAAAAAAGACATTGAACGCGAACTTAGAATTTACTGTAATTACATGCAGAACGACTGAGCAAAGTGAATATTCATGATAAAATTCAGCGAGAATTTCAATATCTTTTCAATCACTTCAATGATTTCTTTCTACTTCAATAAAAGATTTCATTCTCGAATGAGTTTCAATTCAGATACGACTGACTACAAAATGACTCATGAACGTCTTGAAGTTAGAAAGATTGATGATATTATCATTCAAATGAAAGAGCTTCTTAACTTCAATCATCAACAATTGAAAAAGACGAAGAAGATCATTGAAGCTTAAGTCAATAAACATAAACAAGATGTTATTTATGAAGTAAATGACTGAATCTGATTATTCTTCAGAAACATCAAGATAATGAGATCATACAAAGATTTGAAAGACAAACAGTTGAAACTTTATCAAATCACTGTCAAAGTTGAAATTTTCTATCATCTTCATTTATCAGTAAGCATGAAGCATTTGCATTCAATGTTCAGCTCAAAGCTACTATGATCTTATTTCAAAGATCTTTTATCAAAACAGCATGTCGAGTCACTCAGATCAATTATTATTGAAGATGATGAACATTGAAAGATGAACGATATTTTGAACTTCAGATGATATCAAGATCAAATATATTATGAAATCAAATAAACAAGTCTAGATAGAAATGACGAATGATACTATGTTGATAAAGAGAAATTCAATGACTTCAAGAAAGTTTTGAACGAATTTCATAAGCTTTATTCAAACAAATTATACTATTGCTAATTTAAGTTGATGCTGTATTAATCAATCAATTAGAATTTCGCAGATCTAAATCTGTGAAATTATAATTAATTAAACAAGTGAAATGAAACTACATTCATATGAACATGAATTTTCAAAGAGAGAGATAATGTTACAAGTGTATTAAGACTGAAGCTTTAATCAATTCACAGTGAATGCTATCGAGTTCACTGCGTATTGATTAAATCTAGTCAATAATCTAGTTGAAATCTGACTCAAATTTGACTCAAATATGATTTAATCTCTTTTCTCTTTCTCAACATCTTCTTCATCTACATCACATTCTTTCTATGTCACAACATGTTTTCTTCAAGTTTAACACAGTTTCTGAACATTACATAAATAAAAGTTCTTGTATCACTCTTCTTTTATATTCTTAATGTTCAGTTATAACTATCTCTAAAGATCAAGCATTATCAATCTCGTTCTTCACTGATTGAATCATCTAGACATAATCTCAATATAATGTTCACTTTATTTGTAAACTCAAAGTTTATCATAAGTCAAAATCATGATGAAAATTGATTCAATGAAATTAAAGAACATTATAAGTGACAGAATAATGATCATGTAATTTTGTTTAAATGATTACATAAATTTAAATTCTTTAATGTTTGAAAAGAAGTGAATGAAATCAACAAAGCAGCAATGAAAGATAATGTAAAAGATGAGATAAAACAAGAGCATAAGAACAAAGATATTTATGATAATGCATATTAATAATGCAATATTAAATAAAGTGTTGATCTGTTTATAGTTGAATGCTTCAAGTTGAAAATCAGATGCAAAGTCAATGCTGAGATTATTATTGAAATGATAAAGCTTTTTAATATAACTGCTGCAACATAAAATGTAAATACTATTACAGAGAAAATTGCTTTAAAAGCAATGAAGATATGCATTATTTGTATGTATTATCTTTCAATTGTAGAAACTAATATCAATTTTAAAAGATAACAACAGATGAGTTAAACATAAGTGAAGAAATATTAAAATTTATGATTTTTATAATTCACTTAATTTAATAAAAAATTCTTCATCATGATAATTTGAAGAAGTTAAAACAGATTGATAATACTAATTTTACAACAGAATTTATCACTTTTTCAACTGTCAAAGAATGAGAAATTCAAAATTCAATACATGCAATAAATTTTAATTGAAATAATTTCATCATAATAAAAAATGATGATGTAGAAATATGTTATGAAGCAAAAAAGAATGAAAAGAAACTACAATATTATGAATATGAAATTATTAATAGTAATTGTAATTGTAATTGTAATTGTAATTCATACATTCTTGTGACATTGATTTAGATTCGACTCATGAGAGAAACTATGCTATGTATATCAAATGAACAAAACTCTCTGAGAGAGAAAATCGCTCATCAACTACATGATGACTTCACGTCATTGAAACAATAAATTTAACACTATGTTATTAGTAATGAATCTATAGCTTCTATTCAGCGTGTGATGCTTGAGTAAACTCTTAATGAGTGTCTGTGCTGTTTAATTATGACACATCATTTTTGCTTTGCTCTTCATTGATGACATTCTATACAATTGATGTTTTGATTCAATTCTTGATTTGAAAATGAAAGATGTTTTCTTTGCATTTATGATGTTCATGATTATAATGTTGAAAACTGCGTTCTCTTGCTCAATGATTGTCACTCATTGAGCAGAGAAATATGTGATGAAAGAAAGATGTGTATAATGAGAAGATAAAATGCAATTGTATTAAATAATTCTATTCTGCTCTTGATTTAACTTATGTCACGTAGACGTTGAATAAATTGTTAGTATAAACATGCAATCACAATCATTCGATGCATGATTCTGATCAATAGTAGAGAATGCATTCTAATTATTCTCATGAGTTCTTGATTTTTCATGTAGATAGATGTATGACTTGACATCAAGTAAAGAAGATGAGTTCAAGTCTCTTCAGTATATCAGCGTGATCAACAAGTCACTACTTCTTTGAGCACTGTAATCACGACTCTCAGACTCATCATTTGAAACAACTATTTTATCTGATATCTTTTCATTAATTACTTGATGATACTGTCGATGTGATGAAGATATTTCAATATCAACGCAGTTGATGAGTTGTAAATTCTTCAATCACTTGTAATCATAACTCTCAGACTCTTTATCTGAGTTGTTTATTTCACTAATAGTATTTTTTCATCTTTTATCAACATCGACATGTCATTAATCTTCTTCATAAATTGATTGTGACTGTTAGAAAAGATGTTGTCGCGTAGATGAAAACTCTGCATGACAACTTTTCTGATCATGTAACATTTTAACATCATTTAAACTGCGTCGAATTGAGATTTCTTGACTCTTCTTACTTTTATTTGAACACAGAATAAAATTAAAAGATTCATAGTCAGCATCATGTATAAATGAATCTCGTTGTCAGTCAAATTATTAATAGTAAGAAGAAAGAAAATAATAAAAGTGAAAAGAAAATAATAAAGTTGTTTAACTAGTGAGTAATGCTTATCTTACTTTCTAAGTTTTAATTATAATTCATAATTTTATAAATTCATAGTGCATTATTTTTTTACATTGTCATGAAAAGTGCTTGATAGAAAGTCATGATAAAAATCATGAAATCTTTATAATGAAAACTGTTTGATTAAACTATTTACATTTATTTAATATTTTGTCAAGTTAAGTTGAGTTATTGAGTCAAGTTGTTGAATCAAGCTTTTCAACTTAATTCAAATTTTCAAGTTCAACTTCTCAACTTAATTTAATACTTTTTCAAAAAAAATTCAACTTGACTTGATACTTTTTAAATCAAGTACTTGACTTGAACTTAAGTATTTAACTTGATGCAATCAATCTATTACTACTAATAGAAATTTTCTGAGCAAAATTCATGATATTATTGATAATGCAACAGAATAATGCAATTGATTAAAGTTTATGCTTATAATTACTAAATTCAAAAATCTTTATTAATGTAAACATCAAAGTTAAAGTTTCTGAGTTTAACTAATTGAATTATTCAGTTAACTAAGTGTTAACTGACTTTCAAGCACATAACATAGTCACATTAAAACTTTCAGTTGAATCACTTGATCAACTGCATGACAAAAGATAGCAATTGTATTAAGCTATGTTTAAAACATTTTTAATACTTTTTATAATTAATGAGTTAAGTAACGTACTAAATATTAAATTTAAAAACAAATTTAAGCATTGATTCAATTTTAACAATTCTATCTCGCTTTTCAAATGACTTACTCTCAAGTCATCATATCAGCATAGTATGTAACTAGATTTCAAGTCATCTGACTAGTAAATAAATCATTTGAACGTTTCAATTAACTAGTTGAATATAAAGTTACTATTTTTATGCAAAACTCATTTAAAAACACTAAACTTAATTGAAATTAACACGTACTAGTAAATAATTCTCTTATGTAAGTCAAAGCTGACATTTATGTAAAAAGTTGAAACTTATAATAATAATAAATTCATACATTCTTGTGACATTGATTAGATTAACTCATGAGAGATTCTATGCTATTTGTATCAAGTGAGCAAAACTCTCTGAGATAGAAAATCATTTAAAGTCTATATGATTGCTTCACGCAGTTGAAACAGTAAGTTTTGAGACTATGTATCAAATTTGTTCACGTTGATCACATGTTAAAGAATGAATGTTCTAGTCACTTTAAATTGCTTCAAGAGTTTTGTTTTCATCATCATCTTTGCTACTGCTCTGAGACTCTTCATGATGACGATGATTATTTAATAGTTCAAGAAGTCAGCATTTTGTAACATTCTTGATCGCAGATGCAATCAGTTCGAGCAATGCATTGATACATGCTTCATTGTCTGATGATTTCATTCACAGTTTCATCGTAAGCTATTCATGTCTAAGACATTTCTAAAGTGCAGATAAGCATTCAGATCTATGCGTTCAATTCTGATGTACATTATGAGAATGCTTTCTGCTTTTTGAAGATCATCACGCATTTTTATCATTTTATTGCTCAGATGCAATCTTTGTGCTGAAATTGCATTAATGTCTGCAACACATTCTTTGTACTTTTCTCATCATTGATTTTATTGATCTTTGTGATACTGCGCTATTGCAATGCTATCACTTATCAAAACTGTTACAAAGAGAAGTAATCATCTGCATTTCATCAATATTCTTGTGTTTTCTTAAATTAAAATGTTCAGAAGTATTACTTTCTTGATGATAAGTGAGTGAGAAATGACGTAATTAACTTTCGTCAAATGAATGTGTATTAGTTCGCATGCTTGTCTGATCTCTTGCATTCAATCATTGATTCAACTGTGTAGCATGATCTTGTTCTGTAGCATGTTTAAATGAACATGTAATGAGCTTATGTATGTTTCTTTCTCTAAAGTTTCAATGCTTACTCTTTTGAATGCTTCTGCTACGTAATGCAAAGTCTGATTCTGAAGTGTTTCTAGTCTGTATTCTTTATTCAACAGTTCATCTTTCTTGTCACGCTGATATCAGATTGACGCTTTGAATGTGATTTCTGATTTCACTACTGCTAAGTATACTTGTCTCGCTTTTGTGAAGATAGCTTCTCATGTAAAGACTTCAAGATGACTAAGTGTCAGCATTCTTGTGACGTGATTCGTCTTTATTTGTTGAAGATGCACGTCTCATTGCAGTTTCATGTTCAGTTGCATCTTTAGAACTCGTACATCTGATTTTGATTTAATAACTGAGTTTTCTATTTATATGCTAGTTATCATGTTGAATCTTTTCAATTTTCTAGTGAAATGCGTAAGCTCATACTTTTCTGATGTGAACGTTACGTCATGAGTGTGAACTCATTTCGCGCAGACATCATGTGCTTTGCTCAATGTTCTGCACATTTCTTCAGTAAATCTGTCATAAACTAGAATGTTAATATCATTTATGAAGTCAAGCACTTTGATTTTATTTCTCAATGCTTTGCATTTTTTGATTAAACTTGCGTTGAAGAATAGAAAGAGAATCAATGAAATGAGAAATCTTTGCAATATGTCTGCATTTATCTCGCGTATATCACTCATTTATTCATTGAATATTAGTGATGTCTTTTAATTCTTTAGAAAGCTGCATGTTCATTTGATTATGTAACTTAACATTCTTTTCATTTTCAATGTATGCAAAAGTCTGATGTGTGAGACTTGATTGAATGTTTCGATGATGTTTAAGCTTAGCATAAAGATCACATATTTGATTTCACAGTCTCACACTGTATGAACTTAATTTATCAATAAATTTAACGTCAAGATCATGAATCATTTGCATCTCGCTCTCATTTGAGCATTTGATAGCATGCAATAAGTCTCAACTATGTCACTCAATCTTTTGATCATGATTGATTTCAGCACTTTGCTCATGATATCAAGCAAAGCAATGAGTCGATATGTCTTTGAATCAATATAGTTACTTTTCTTTGATTTGCATAGTACTATTGTTTGAGTCTTTTTGAACTGCTTCAAATGATACTTATGTATTATGCATGCATTGAATAAACTCGTCAGTACTGAAATCAGTTTTGCAAGACTCGCTTGAAGCACTCTGTTTGAAATATTTGAAGCATCTTACGCTTTGTCTGCTTTTACTCATTTGATTGTTTGTTTCATTTCATCTTCTGTGATGCGTGAATTGAATGAGACTGTCAAAGATATGAATGACTCTGCAATGTTGTTGACATTCACTTGAGAAGATGAGAAAAAGAACTTTTCTTGCAGTATCTTGATTTTTTTCTTGAACATCATTGTCATATGATCAATGTTGCTTTACTTCAATGACAAAAACTGAGAAAGTTTTTTAGATAGCTGACTTTCGATTCTAGCTCATTTTGCAAAGCATCATATTGATTTGAATGCTTCACTCAACTCATGCATTTGTAATCTGAAGTGTGTGCATTTCATTTGTCAAATGATCTTGTTTTTATGATCGTTGTACTTTAGATATTCATTTCACGCTTCTAATGAGTCTTACATTTTTCATATGATTTGCAATCATCTTGATTTCATTACTACTTCAAAGCAGCTTTGATTTCAAAAGTTTCTTACTCAATTTAATGACTTTGTCAAAAGAATAAATTTCTTGATAATCTTTTGTAGCACTCTGATAATCTTGCACACTTTGTCATTCATCATAGTTTTATCATTTAAAGAGCGTTTCAAAGATAAATGCATTTGCAAATAAGCACTCAATGCTTCTGTATTCATTTTCTTTCAAAGTTGTCAAGTCAAGAGTTGCACTAAGATTGTTTGTAAAAATAGCTCTGTGATGATTAAAAGATGATTCAATCTCTGATGCAAATCAATTTGTATCTTGCACTTGCATATCATGAACTGTATTTTCTCGCTGTTAAAGACTAAATCAATCATCGTAAATTGATTGTAAACTTCGCGAGTAATAATGTTTGATTTCAGCAATAATTTCAGTCTTACATTTGTAATTATGTTTAGTAAAGTATCAATTATTGTATGATGAGTGAAGCATCTTCATTCTTCTCAATGAGAATAATGTAGATTGAAATCTTCTATAATCAATTGTTTGCAGTCATTCTTGAGTAGTTCGTTCGAATGAGAAATGATTAAAGATCTCTTTGTAAATGTAGTAAACAGTGAGAATGAATTGTAAATGTTTAAAAGTCTTAGCATTTATATTTTGTTGTTTGCGTTACGAGTTAATATTCTGATTGAGCAAATGTCTGACTCAGCTGTTTCTACTATTCATTGATCAAATTTTAAATGTTTGTTAATGTATATGCATGTTCTTGATTGAAATGATGAGTTTTTCACTAGATGAAAGAAGTTGTGTGCTGAGTTAAATGATTGTGAATTGTTGTTGTTGCAATCTTGCTTCTGTATAGTTACTATGTTGAATTCATGAACTTCTTTGTCAATTAGAAATGATTCTTGAATTCTTAATGACTTTCTGATGTTGTACTGTAGAATTTGTAGAAAAGATTGTTTTATCATAAAGTTATTCATAACTGTTGTTGACTTTGCGATGAGAAGACTCTTTGTATGCTTTCAATCATCGAGAGTCTTTCTTACTTTCTGATTAAACATTTCTGAATCTGCTCAGATGTCGTCTTGTTTGAGTCACTACTTACGTAAAAGAAAAGATCGACTAATTTCTTTTTAATCTTTACTATTTATCAAGTTGATTCATCAGCGACTTAACTGCATGTTTTCAATATGATTGTTGCTGAGCTCAAAAGATTCATTGAATTGAAAAAGTTCATTGAATCTGAAGAGTTCAGAAACAGCGAGAAGAATGCGTGATTGTATTTAAGCATTTCAGAGTATCTGAACAATCTATTTCTATAAATTTCAAACGTTGATTTCATCTGCTGTTGTCACTTGAGACAGATGCATCTTCAGAGTTTGTGATTTTCATTGCAGTTGATGCAACGTCTTCTGTTCAAAGACATCATGCACTTCTTTATATGATGCTTGTCTGCATACTTTTTGCAGCGCTGATTCTTTCTGCAGAACTTAATCATGTGATCAAATTCATGACATCTGAAGCACTGTTTGATGTGACAGTTCTTTTCAAATAGCTTGCATGCACATTCTTGATACAAGTTCAGCATGCTCACGTTTATTAATCAATTCATCATCGCTTCAATCGCAATCTTTACAATAAGTGATGAATGAGTCTTTTTGCTCTTTCCTATCTTCTTGAATCAGACTATTCTTAGAATTTTCAGATCTTCATCAAATTTCATGTTATCTTTTATCAATCTTTCAATGATCTTTTTTTGATTGCTTGTGTTTACTGTAATGTGTATTTCATGTATCAGCATTACGAAAATTCAACGTGTTACGCGTGCTGAACTCACAATTTCTTTTGCTCATGTTTGAGTCTTTTTCAGATTTGCTCAAGCATCTGAACTAACTGCGTGAAGAGAAATATCATCGCTATTCAGCTTGCAAAGTGACATGATTAGATCTTTTTGATCTGTCAACACGTCTGCAATTCTTTGTAGAATTTGTTTAATCAACTTCTTCTGTATCTCTTCTATTTCTCTTCTGTTCATTATTTTAATCATGACTTCTCATTTCTTACGAAGCGATGACAGATTATCTTTACTTTCTTGTCACTATTTCTTCTCTTGTCACGTTCGCTCATGACGTGATTTTCGTTGAAAGACGCATGCTTCTCTGTGTATACAACTGCTTGTTAAGCAGTTGAACTGATGTCTTCAATTTCTATATATTCTTCGCAATGAATGCATTCTGATTTGCATGATGTTTTTCTTCTGAGTCGAGTCGAAGATGTTAAATCAGCTTCAATGCTATCTCTTTTCATAAATGATCTTTGTTCTTCTCTTTCTCTAACGTTGATATCTTTATTAGTAAATCAATAATGTTAGCAACGTTCTTTTCATTATTGCGTGAGCATTTCAATTTTGCATCTTTGTTTTCTTGTGACAAATCAACGTCACTTGCAATCATCTTCAAATCAGCATTGCTGTGATTCATGCAATTCATCATCATTCAATCGTCTTCTAGATTCACTCTGTCTTGTTTATAGTGCTCTTTTTCAAAATTTGTGATGCGTGCGTTGTGATTGTTCTAAGTTGAAACTTATATGAAATACTTAAACATTTGATTTATAACTTAGCACAATATTGTAAACATTAAAGTTAAAGTTTTTAAGTTTAATTAATCAAATCATTCAATTGATTAAGTGATTGTGATTGTAATTCATACACTCTTGTGACATTGATTTAGACTCGACTCATGAGAGACTCTATGCTATTTATATCGAGTGAACAAAACTCTCTGAGAAAGAAAATCACTCGTCATTTATACGACTGCTTCACGCAGTCGAAACAATAAGATTGACGCTGTGTTATCAAGTAATGAATCTATAGCTTCTATTCAGCATGTGACGCTCAAGTAAACTCTTGATAAAAGTGTCTGTGCTGTTTAATTATGACACATCGTCTTTGCTCTGCTCTTCATTGACGATATTCTATACAATGATGTTTCGATTCAATTCTTGATTCAAAGACGAAAGATGTTTTCTTTGCATTCTTGATGCTTGTGATTATAATGTATATAGAGCTGTGTTCTTTTACTCAATGATTGTCATTCATTGAGCAGAGAAATATGTAATGAAAGAGAGATGCACATGATGAGAAGATTTAGTGTGATTGTATTGAGTAACTCTTTTCTTCTCTTGATTTGACTTATGTCATGTAGACGTTGAACGAATTGTTAGTATAAATGTGCAATCGCAATCGTTCAATGTTTGACTCTGATCAATGAAAAAGAATGCATTCTGATCATTCTCTTGAGCTCTTGATTTTTCATGTGAATAGATGAATGACTTGACATCAAGTAAAGAAGATGAGTTCAAGTTCTTTCAGTATATCAGCATGATCAACGAGTCACTACTTCTTCAAGCACTGTAGTCACGACTCTTAATACTTGAAACGACTATTTTATCTGATATCTTTTCATCAATTACTTGACAATACTGTCAATGTGATGAAGATGTTTTGATATCGACGCAGTTGATGAGTCGCAAATTCTTTGATCACTTGTAATCACAACTTGCAGACTCTTCATCTGAGTTGTCTTTTTCACTAGTAGTATCTTTTCAACTCTTACTGACATCGACATGTCATTAATCTTCTTCGTAGATTGATTGCGACTGTTAGAGAAGAGTGTTGTTGCATGAGTGAAAACTCTGCATGATGACTTTTCTGATCACGCAATGTTCTAACGTCATTCAAACTGCGTTGAATTGAGATCTTTTAACTCTTCTGACTTCTATTCAAACACAGAATAGAATCAAAAGATTCGTAGTTGACATCATGTACAGATGAATCTCGTTGTCAGTCTTAATTGATTAAGTGTTAACTGACTTTTAAGCATATAATATAATCACATTAAAACTTTCAGTTGAATCATTTAATCAACTGCATGACAAAAGATAGTAATTATGCTAAGCTATGCTTAAAACATCTTTAATACTCTTTATAATCAACGAGTCAAGTGATGTACTAAATATCAAATCTAAAATTAAATTCAAGCATTGATTCAATTTTAACAATCAATAATAATCAGTATCTTCATGAATTCTGATTAATACTCATGAAGAAATCTTTATTAATAGTAATTAATATTTTCATAAATCATGATTAATAATAATCAATATCTTCATAAATTATAATGTGAAATGCATGAGATTTTTTTGCGTAAAACTATATAGTAAAAGATAATAAAATAACACTTTATTATAATAATAATAATAACAAATTCTTACATTCTTGTGACATCGATTAAATCGACTCATGAGAAAAATCTATGCTATGTGTGTTGAGTGAACAAAACTTTCTGAGATAGAAAATCGCTCGCTATCTATGCAATTGCTACATGCAGTCAAAATGATAAAGCTGAAACTATGTATCAAATTTGTTCATGATGATTGCACGTTAAAGAATGAGTGCTCTTGTCACTCTGAACTGCTTTAAAAGCTTCGTTTTCATCATCATTCTCACTGTCATCTTGAGATTCTTCGTGATTGCAATAATGATTCAATAGTTCGTGAAGTCAACATCTTGAAGCATATTTGATCAAAGATGCGTTCAGTTTAAGCAATGCATCAGAATATGCTTGATGATCTGATGATTTTATTTGCAGTCACCTCAAAGACTATTCATGTTTAAAACATTTTTCAAGTGCAGATAAATATTTAGCTTTATGCGTTCAATTTTAATGTGAGTTGCAAGAGTGTTTTTAATCTTTTGAAGATCATCACGCATTCTTACTGATTTCTTGAATAAATGAGATCTTTGAGCGAAAGTTATGTTAATGTCTGCAATGCGTTTTTTGTAGTTTTCTCATCTAAGATTTTATTGACTCTTGTGAAACTGTGCAATTGCATGTTCACTTGTTGAGATCAACATTGAAGAGTCAAGTCATCTGCATTTAGACTGTATCTTTGCTTCTTTGTGAATTGAAACATTCAGAAACGTCGTCTTTTTAAAAGTTGAAAAGTGAGAGATTAGCTGATTAATTTTTATCAGATGAGCACGTATGATCTTGCATGCTCACTGAGTTTCTTGCGTTCTGTCGTTGATTCAACTGCGTAGTGTAGTTTGATTTTGTAGCTTGTTTAAATGAATATGAAGTAAGAATGTATATGTTTCAACTTTCAGCGTTTCAATGTTTACTTTTTGAAAGACGTCTGCTACATGACACAATGCTTGATTTTGAAGAGCTTCTAATCATCATTCTGTGCTTAACAATTTCTCTTCTTTATCGCGTTGATGTCATATTGATGCTTCAAACGTTATTCTCAATCTCATTATTGCTGAGTATATCTGTCTCATCTTTGCAAATGTAGTTTTTCAAGTGAAGATCTCAAGTTGACTAAGCATCAGCATTTTGATAATGTGATCTACTTTTATTTGATGAAGATGCAAATTTCATCATAGTTTTGTATTCAGTTGAACTTTGAGAATTCATATGTTCAACTTCAACATTATTATCAAGTTTTCAATACATAGATTGATCATCATGTTGAATCTTTTTAACTTTCATGTGAAATGTGTGAATTCATACTTTTTTGAAGTGAATGTGATGTCATGTGTTTAAGCTTACGTTGTACAGACATCATATGCTTTGCTTAATGTTTTGCAGATTGATTCTGTGAATCTATTATAGATCAGAATATTGATATCATTTACGAAGTTGAGTATTTTGATTTTGATTTTTAATGCTTTGCACTTTTCAATTAAACTTACGTTGAAAAATAGAAAGAGAATTGATGAGATGAAGAATCTTTGCAATATGTCAGCATCTACTCATTGCATCACGCTGATTTGTTCATTGAACGTCAGTGATGACTCTTTGTCTTTCAGAAAGCTACAAGTTCAGTCAACTATGTAGTTCAATGTTCTTCTCATTTTCAGAATATGCAGAAGTCTGATGTGTGAAACATGATTGAACACTTCAGTGATGTTTAAACTAAGCATGAAGATCACATACTTGATTTTGCAGTCTCATACTGCGTGTACTTGATCTACTAGTAGATTCAGCGCTGAGATCACAAATCATTTACGTCTCGTTCTCATTTCAACGTTCAAAAGCATGAGATGAGTTTCAGTAATGTTATCTATCAAAAATATGTTGCATACGTTGCATGTAACATACATAAAACACAATCTCTATGCTGATTTTTCTCTTAAACTTGAAAGATCATTCAGAGAGTTTTTCTTGCAGCAAATTCACAGTTCAAGATGAACAAAATCTTTCGCTGCTCAGATTTTGACAGTTTACTTCTTAAGCATGAGTTACAAATGTTTCGTCAGCGATATGCATGCATATCGCAGTCGATTTCTTCTTTAATCACATCAACATACGTTACTGTTTTCTCAAGTTATACAGATGATGTTTTTAACTAAAGATTGATTCTATTATCAAGACATTCAAGAGTCAAAACTCAGTGAAAAGATGAGATTCTTGAAATCAACAATTGTTGTCATTGTATATCACATCTCACAGATGCTCGCTTTGTTTGTAAGATGTGCAACTCATCTGTTTCATGTTATCTGTAAAGATCTTTCTCATGCAGATTGATCATGTTTTGCAGAAATGTTCATATGTTACATCTTTAATCAGACAACATAGTTCAATCATTCTTTATTAACTCGCTTGTGTTTTTCTTCTCTTAATAAAAATTTTTCGTCAGCATATCATTTGTGTATAAAATGCTTATGTCTGAACATTTGTTAAACAATATTAATGAGATTTATGAGTTTGTTCATGTTGAACTTAACAAGACTCATGAGTTGCTTATGTTGTAATAACAGACATGCAGTCTTAATGAGATTTATACATAGTTAACATGAAGATTTAAAGAATGTTCATGATTTAAGTTCTTTCTACTAATCATTCTTAACAAATCAAATGCAAGAGTGTTCTGTCTCAGTTTTCATTATTACAAACGCAGTAACAAGATATTGAATTGAATGATTTTCATAAGTAATTTCTCTCATAGTTTTGCATTTTATTTAACTTTCTCATCAGCAATGATTCAGAAATAATCTGTCATCGCTTCGCAAAAGATGAGAAGTCATGATTAAAATAATGAACAGAAGAGAAATAAAAAAGATACAGAAGAAGTTGATTGAACAGATTTTACAGAGAATTGCAGACGTGTCAACAGATCAAAGAAATCTAATCGTGTTGCTTTGCAAGCTGAGTAGCGATGACATTTTTCTTCACGCAGTTAGCTCAGATGCTCAAGCAAATCTGAAAAAGACTCAAACATGAGCAAAAGAAATCGCGAGTTCAACATGCATAGCACGTTGAATTTTTGCAGTGCTGACACATGAAGTACACACTACAATAGACATGAGCAATCAGAAAAAGATCATTGAAAGATTGATAAAAGATAACGCAAGACTTCATGAGAATTTGAAAGTTCTAAGAATAGTCTGACTCAAGAGGATAGCAGATAGCGAAAAGACTCATTCATTACTCATCATAAAGATGATGATCGAAGTGATGATGAATCAACTAATAAATGTGAGCATGCTGAACTCATATCAAGAATGTGCATGCAAGCTATTTGAAAAGAACTGTTGCATCACACAGTGCTTCAGATGTTACGAATTTGATCACATGACTAAGTTCTGCAGAAAGAATCAGCGCTGCGAAAAGTGCGCAGACAAGCATCACATAGAGAAGTGTGTGATGTCTTTGAATAGAAGATGTTGCATCAACTGCAACGAAAATCACGAATTCTGAAGATGCATCTGTCTCAAGTTACAATAGCAGATGAAACAAGCGTTCGAAATCTATAGAAACAGATTGTTCAGATACTCTGAAATGCTTAAATACAATTGCACACTCTTCTCACTGTCGTTGAACTCTTTAGATTCAACGAACTTTTCAGATTCAATGAATTCTTTCGATTCAACGAATCTCTTGAACTCAGCAACAATCATGCTGAAAACACGCAGTTGAATTGCTGATGAATCAGCTTGGCAGATAGTAAAGATCAAGAAAAGACGAGTCAATCTTTTCTCTTACGTGAGTAGTGACTCAGATGAGATGACATCTAAGCAGATTCAGAAACGTTCAATCAGAAAGCAAGAAAGATCATTGATGATCAAAAGCATACAAAGAGTCTTCTCATTGCAGAGTCAACAACAGCTACAAATAACTTTATGATGAAACAGTCTTTTCTATGAATTCTACAGTACAACATCAGAAAATCATTAAAAATTCAAGAATAATTTCTAATTGACAAAGAAGTTTGCGAATTCAACATAGTAGTTATACAGAAGCAAGATCACAACAACAACGACTTGCAGTCATTTAGCTCAGCACACAACTTCTTTCATCTAATGAAAAACTCGTCATCTCAATCAAGAACATGCATATACATTAACAAATGTCTAAGACTTGATTAATAAATAGTAGAAACAGCTGAGTCAGACATTTGCTCAATCAAAATATTAACTTGCAACGTAAATGATGAAACGCAGACGCTAAGACTTCTAAACATTTACAATTCATGCTCATTGTTTACTACATTCACAGAGAGATTTTCAATCATTTCTCGTTTGAATGAACTACTCAAGAATGACTGCAAACAACTGATTGAAGATAATTTCAATCTACATCATTCTCATTGAGAAAAGTGAAGATGCTTCACTCATCATATGATGACTGATACTCTGCTAAACATCATTACAAACGCAAGACTGAAATTATTGCTGAAATCAGACATTATTACTTGCGAAGCTCACAATCAATTTACGACGATTGATCTAGTCTTTAGCAGCGAAAAATACAGTTCATGACACGCAAGTGCAAAATATGAATCGATCTGCATCAGAGATCGAATCATCTTTTGATCGTCACAGAACTATGTTTAAAAACAATCTCAGTGCAATTCTTGACTTGATAACTTTGAAAAAAAATGAATACAGAAGCATTGAATGCTTATCTGCAAATACATCTATCTTTGAAACATTCTTTAGATGACAAGACTATGATGAATGACAGAGTTTGCAAGATTATCAGAGTACTACAAAAGATCATCGAGAAATTTATTCTTTAAACAAAGTCATCAAATTGAGCAAGAGACTTTTGAAATCAAAGTTGCTTCGAAGTAGTAATGAAATCAAGATGACTGCGAATCATATGAAAAACGTAAGACTCATTAGAAGCGTGAAATGAATATCTAAATTACAATGATCATAAAAACAAAATCATTTGACAAATAAAATGCACACACTTCAGATCACAAATGCATGAGTTGAGTGAAGCACTCAAATCAATATGATGCTTTGCAAAATGAGTTAGAATCGAAAGTCAGCTATCTAAAAAACTTTCTCAGTTTTTGTCATTGAAGTGAAGCAACATTGATCATATGACAACGACATTCGAGAAAAAAATCAAGATACTGCGAGAAAAGTTCTTTTTCTCATCTTCTCAAGTAAATGTCAACAACATTGCAGAGTCATTCATATCTCTGACAGTCTCATTCAATTCACGCACCACAGAAGATAAAGTGAAGCAAACAATCAGATGAGTAAAAGCAGACAAAGTGTCAGATGCTTCAGATATTTCAAACAGAGTGCTTCAAGTGAATCTTGCAAAACTGATCTCAGTACTGATGAGTTTATTCAATGCATGCATAACACACAAGTATCATTTGAAACAGTTCAAAAATACTCAGACAATAGTACTATGTAAATCAAAGAAAAGTGATTATATTGATTCAAAGACGTATCGACTCATTGCTTTGCTGAATATCATGAGCAAAGCATTGAAGTCAATCATGATCAAAAGACTGAGTGATATAAATGAGATTTATTGCATGCTATCAAATGCTCAAATGAGAGCGAGATGCAAGCAATTCATGATCTTGACGTTAGATTTACTAATAGATCAAGTTCACACAGTGTGAGACTGTGAAATCAAATATGTGATCTTCATGCTAAGCTTAAATGTCATTGAAGCGTTCAATCAAGTCTCACACGTCAGACTTCTGCATATGCTGAAAATGAAAAGAACGTTGAGCTACATAATCAAATGAACACGCAGCTTTCTAAAAGATCAAGAGACATCGCTAATATTTGATGAATAAATGAGTAACATACGTGAGATAAACGCAAACATATTGCAGAGATTCTTCATCTCATCGATTCTCTTTCTATTCTTTAACGCAAGTTTAATCAAAAAATGCAAAGCATTGAAAATTAAAATCGAAGTGCTTAACTTCGTAAATGATATTAACATTCTAATCTATCACAGATTCATTAAAGAAATTTGCAGAACATTGAGCAAAGCACATGATGTCTGTGTGAAATGAGCTTGCACTCATAACACAACGTTTGCATCAGAAAAGTACGAGCTTACGCATTTCACTAGAAAATCGAAAAGATTCAACATGATGATTAGCATACAAATAGAAAACTCAGTTATCAAATCAAAATCAGACGTACGAGTTCTAAAAATGCAACTGAACATGAAACTGCAATGAAGTGCGCATCTTCGACAAATAAAGATGAATCACGTCACAAGAATGCTGACACTTAGTCATCTTGAAGTCTTCACATGAGAAGCTATCTTCACAAAAGCGAGACAAGTTTACTTAACAGTAGTTAGATCAGAAATCACATTCAAAGCATCAATCTGACATCAGCGTGACAAGAAAAATGAACTGTCAAGCAAAGAATGCAGACTAGAAACACTTCAGAATCAGACTCTGTGTCACGTAGCAAAAGCATTCAAAAGAGTAAGCATTGAAACTCTAAAGACAGAAATATACACAAGCTCACTACATGTTCATTTGAACATGTTACAGAACAAGATCACGCTACACAGTCAAGTCAATGATCGAACGCAAGAAATCAGACAAGCATGCAAACTAATATGCGCTCATTTGACAAGAGTTAATTACATCATTTCTTGCTTACTCATCATCAAGAAAATAGTACTTCTGAATGTTTTCATTCAAGAAGATGCAAAGATACAGTTGAGATGCAGACGACACACTCTCTTCTTCACAATGATTTCAATAAGCGATAGCATTGCAATAGCACAGTATCACAAATATCAATGAAATCAACGATGAGAAAAGTACAAAAAACGTGTCGCAGATATCAATGCAATCTCAGCACAAAGATTGCATCTGAGCAATAAGATGATAAAGATGCGTGATGATTTTCAGAAAGCAGAAGACATTCTTGCAATGCACATCAAAATTGAATGCATAGATTTGAATGCTTATCTGCACTCTAGAAACGTTTCAGACATGAATAGCTTGCGATGTGACTGCAAATAAAGTCATCAGACGATGAAGCATGTACTCATGCATTGCTTGAACTGATTGCATCTGCGATCAAGAATGTTACAAGATGCTGACTTCTTGAACTATTGAATAATCATCATCATCATGAAGAGTTTCAGAGCAGTAGCGAAGATGATGATGAAAATGAAGCTCTTGAAGCAATTTAGAGTAACTAGAACACTCATTCTTTAACGTGCAATCAATATGAACAAATTTGATACATAGTTTGAAAACTCACTGTTTCGACTGCGTGAAGCAGTTGTATAGACTGCAAGTGATTTTCTACCTCAGAGAGTTTTGTTCACTCAATACAAATAGCATAAAGTTTCTCATGAGTCGATTTAATCGATGTCACAAGAGTGTATGAATTTATTATTATTATTATTATTAACTTTCTCATCTGCATATAAATTGCTTGTAGCATGCATATTGAGATTATCAATGTTTGCAAGATCATGAAAACTCTGTATGCAATCAATGCACAGCGCTTTGTAATCAAGCAATGCATCAATGTCATTCAAACTTTTGATAATCTTTAAACTTTACTGTAGCTAAACAATAGATTTGTAGTCAGCATTGCATACAGATGAGTTTTATTGCTAATCATAATACTTTATTAATGATAGAATTATTTACTAAGAAATAAATGCAAAAGTTGACAGAGTTTTCATCTTCTGTCAAATCATTATCTTTATTCACTTGTTAATCTTTTTCAAGCTAATCTTCTGAGTTAATTTTGCAAACATACATCATTTATAATCAATGAAATATATTCTTAAACATAAAGATGCAATTGAATCAATTACATTACTTTATTGCATTATCATTTAATAAATTAGTAGTAGTAAATTATATCTTAATGAATTAAGTTAAAAATTCAAGTCAATACTTGATATCAACATCATGATTCCACTTAAATACTTGATATTAAAATTTTGATTTAACTTAAATATTAACTCAACTTAATCTTGATGAGTCAACTTAACATGATTAATTTAATGCAAAGTGACTTGTTTAAATTCAATGTAACTATTAAACTGATTGCATCAAGTTGAGTACTCAAGTTCAAGTCAAGTACTCAACTCAAAAAGTGTTAAGTTGAATTGAATTTTTTTTGAAAAAGTGTTGAATTGAATTAAGAACTTAAATTGAATTAAGAAGCTTAATTCAACAACTCAACTTGAAAACTTGATTCAATTTGACAAGATATTAAATAAATGTAAATAGCTTGATTGAACAGTTTACATGATTTCTCTTCATGACTTTCTATCATGTTTTCTCATCATGACTCTCTATCAAAGTCAAACAATCTTCATGTTTTCTCATCATGACTTTCTATCAAAAAGATAATGCAAAAAGATAATGCAAAAGTTGAAAAAATTTCTATATTTAGTTTTTTTGATATTAAGCTTAAATTCTTAACAAATTAAGTTGAATTAACTCAATTTTCAGTCAAGTTAAGTCATGTTAAGTTAAAAATATGCGTAATTTGACTTAAGTTAGGTTAAAAATGTAAGCAACTCAACTTTGAATTAAGTTGAATTCAAAATGTCAACTCAAAACTTAACTCAATGATCAGTTTAGTAACTATTAATTAAACATGTTTACAGTCAATTTGAAAGTTTCTTTTATTTATGTTTTAAACATTTACATTTAAACTGATCATTAAGTTAAGTTTTAAGTTAACATTTTGAATTCAACTTAATTCAAAGTTGAATTGTTTACATTTTTAACTTAATTTAAGTTGAATTGAGTATATTTTTAATTTGATGTGATGCAACTTAACTAGAAATTAAGTTAATTCAACTTGATTCATCAAGAACTTAGACTTGACATTAAAAGAACTAAATATACAAAAAAAAAATTTTGTTGAAATCATGTCTAGAAACTAATCAGAGTGTATGCATGACTAAAATGTTTAATTTATAAAGATAGTTATAACTAAGACTTTAAGAATATAAAAGAAAGAAAATATAAAAGATAAAAAGAATATGCTTTATGAAAGCATTGATAGAAATTGCAGAAGTTAATGAAGAATAGATTGATCACATCGAGTTGAATTATCGAGATTGAGTTGAGTTCTCAACTCATCAAGACTTGATTTAAGTTAGAATTCTTGACTTAAGTATTTGAGTCAAGTCAGAATTCTTGACTCAAGTATTCAAGTTAAGTCAGAAGATTGAGATTGAGTGTTGATTTGAAATATTCAACTCGACTTTTCAAGACATGAAGCAAAGTACTACTAATATTTATCTGAGTGTTTGATAATGCAACAAAGTAATGCAATTGATTGAAGAAAATTCATGCTTGTTTATTTACTACTGCTAATCTGAGATCACTATTATCTCATCATTCTTCTTCTTCTTCTTCTTCTTCTTCTTCTCGTACTTCTTCTCATACTTCTTCTTGTACTTCTTCTTATACTCATTCTCATTCTCAATCATATCTGCATCATCATCTTTCTTGCTAAATTTCATCTTCTTGTCATCATCATCAATCTCAATGATATTATCAGATTCATCATTTGATGAATTTAGTAAATTAACTATCTTTTGATCAATCACATTTTTTATTTAAAAATGCACTCATGAATTTGTTGAATTCTTGTATGACATTTGAATCATTCATCATCTTCAATTCATTCAATTCTTCATGATGTAAAATGCGTTGCTGAATTAGTTCAATAGTAGATATCATGTATTTTAACATGTTTTTTCCAAGTTCATTTTGTTGTATAATAGTTTAATGCATACATTAGTCTTGTCTTTCACATCAAACACAGTACATACATCAACAGTAGAAGTAGTATTGAACGTCATCTTCATGACTATCGCTTCAAGCTTCGCTTGCTTCGCAATCTTCTTCTTTCTTGTCTTCTTCATCAAATTTGTCTCAAAGCATTGAGCTATTATACAATCAGCTTTTGAGACACATATGCATTACTCAAATGCATTATCATGTAGACTCTTTTTCATTCAATCATTCGTGATTGTATTTTGCATATTGTTCTTCATTTTCATCTGCTTCACTTTAATAACTTTCTGATAGACGTTGATGCTTCTCAATTTGATGAGTTGTTTATAAAGAGTCATTCAATCTGCACTTTGTTTGATATAAAGAGTTTTCTGATTTTTATTTCATCTCATTGCACAATTTCTACTCATAATTAACTGTGACTTGATTGATAAATTGAACATTCTGCGATTTTGATTAGTCTCAATGATAATGCATATAAATAATGCATAACAATCTTCTTATTTGATAGTGATGTTGAAGTGCTTTTTCTAATGAACTTAGTCACAATAAATGAGTGTAATGAATAGATATGAGACGTAGAAAAAGTTAGAGTTAGAATAAATCTTTGACATAGATAAAGTTAGAATTAAAATAAATGTAAAATGAGATGTAAATAAAATTAAAGTTAGAACTGAATGTTAGAATTTATTCATTATCTTAGAGCTGCAATCAACACATTCATCATATTAGTACTAATATCAAAACATTCATCATATTAATTCTATTATAAACACGATCAACAGTCATCATCTTTTGTTTACACATAATCTCTTGTTTACATCATACTTCACTTTGCTTTCACTCAACTTGATAGTCACAATTTTTCAAATCGTTATCAGTTAATATACATCATGACTTGTTGCAAGCAAATAAATAATGCATTTCTTGTTACACATTGCTGACAGACTTGATATAGAACGAAAGTCTAAAGACGCATTGTATGATGATTTGAGAATCTCAACTCGTGATGATATGACATCAGATAATCATATCATGAACGAATCAAGAGCAGATTTCAAGACTCTATCTGAAAGCAAGATTAATAGAATTCAGAAGATAATGCAAACAAATAATGCATTAAGCTATCAACAACTAATTTATCGCGACAGTCAAAGAGAAAATAAAAGTCAGAAATCATTGCACTTCGAAAGATACATTATTATCAGAGAGATGCGAATTTGTTGATATTGAAGATCTCATTTGAAAGAATAGTTCGTGAAATTATGCAGAATAAGACTGATATGAACAAGATGAATCAGAAAATGAGCGATGTGAACTATAAAATTCAGACTTTGACACTGCTTGCTCTTCAGAAGATCACAGAAGCATTTCTATGTGAATTTCTTGTCAGTAAGTGCATTACTCATTTGCATTATCATTAATGTTTTACAACACTTACTGATATAATGCTTTACATATGCAGATAGCAATCTTCTTGCTATTCATGTCAAGCGAGTAACTTTTCAGCAGAAAGATTTGATACTCATGAAAACTTTGATGTGTAATCTTGAAATTCAGTTGAGTGCTTAATGAAAATAGCATTCATGATATCTTAATCAGATCAAGTTATCTAGCATAGCAATACACTCTATGAATTGCATTATGTTTTTGCATTATCTTATAACTGTGTTATTATACTACATACATTGACAATGCAAAAGCAACTTTAAATGAAATGATATTGAACATTTAAACATTAATAAAACGTAAAACATTCTGCAAATCTGTTATCAAGAAATAGAGTACAGATGCGATATAAAAAGTCATATCAAAGCAACAGAGAAAGCAAACAATGAACACGTGCAATGATTATGCTAGTAGAAAGATACTGTAAAACGTGTATGTTTTCTATCTCTATCTACAAGTTGCAATGACATCTATATGTACACTCGAAAAACGTCTTTTGACTCTTCTATCATTGACTCAGATCTTGATCTCTTTTCTCTTACTAACTATCTCGTGAGAATAATGCAAACAGCTTCACGACATTCGTTTCTCATCTAATTAGTGATCATTTCTTGATCACTACAGAAAGAATCAAGAAGAAAACAGAAAGAAAACAGCAAAAGAACAATCTATTCGTCAACGTTCAAGAAAACAGAAAGAATACAATCTATCATTAACGTTCAAGCAATTACTCTCAGACACTTTCATTCATTGTCTTTCATCGACTTAATATCATTCTTGACGCAGTAGAAATAGAATTTAGACTCATAGACTGCAATCTTTGCTTCTTTCATTCTTTCATGAGTTCTTTTCATCTGATTCAATGCAGATTTTCAATGAAATTCAACAAACTCTTTTACTTGCTTCAGATTCTGATCAAACAAAAGACTTTTCTCTTTCAACATCTTCATTGAATTTCAGCTTCAAAGATCTATCAGCGCGTTCGAAGTTGAACATACTTCTTGAATTCTCATGATGACAGAATGATAAAATGATACTCTCTCTTGTTTATTGTTTTCTAGTTCAGAAGAGATCGCGTTGATGAGTCTTTGATCTCATAGTGCAACAATCACTTCATTCTTAGTTTCATATTTTGCAATTTTCATATTGACTTCATTTTTGAAGATCGCTGTGTGATAAATGAGCATTGCAATGCGTTGTTCATTAGACTTATCTCTATTATCATGTGATAGATGTGACATTCAGAAACGAACACTGTCTGCGAAGTAAGACTGATTCACTCATTTCAGATCTGATCTTCGCGAATCATTCTCATTGAATATCTTAAGTACTATGCAGTGAGTATATTCATTCGTTGCTAGATTTCGCTTGTTCGCTTCTTTTCATCATTTTTTCATGCAAAGATGTAGATCAAGAATGAATTCATCATCTTTGTTAATTAACTCGTTTGCAAACATTGCTGTGTTCTGAATTCAACTTTGTTCTTTATCACTTATCAAATCATTAACATTTAAATTCACATGTTTTATGAGTTCTGAATTGTTCTTGAAAGTGATCTTCATGAAATATGAGAAAGTCAAAAGATTAATTTCATGATTCAATCAAAGAGTCACAATAATGAAATAGTACATTATATTTTGACGTACTAGTTGTTGCAACGTGATGTACATAGTCGTTCTCAATCAGTCGTGATTTGTAAGATCTAAGTTATTTCTCTGATGTCATAAGTACATGTTTAGTTTCTCTTTTATCAAGACTCATGTATTGTCATTCAATATTCAATCAAACACATTAGATAACATTATTGCATCATTTTTCTTTCACTTCTGATACTTGATCTTTATGAACATGTTATGAATCAGAAACATATCAATCTTGTAGTTCTGTGACATATGCAATCGTAGTTGAAATAGTTGTAGTGAGTCAGTGAAGTGAAAGAAGCGACTATCTTGATGAAATCAGTCTGTGAAAGTGACATTGATTTTCGCGAAATCTAGTCGAAATCTATAGTCGTATATGATATTTATACGATCAATAAGTATTTCAAACAACAGCTCATTCATCAGTAGTTTAAATCTATTTCTCAGCTTCTGAAGATGTAAATGATACACAAACGTTTCTTCACTTTTAGTTTCAAAGCGATATTCTCTCAGCAACTTCATTGTTATAATCGAAGATATTGAATTAAGATAATCGAGTCTTTGCTTTTATGTATGAGATATTTGTATGCAAGAGCATGCTTTACTCTCTCTAATCTTTCAGATATTTTCGATGATTTAATAACGTAATCGTTGAACTTTTGATCATACACTTTCTATCGCTATTGTAATGATAGCTTTCTCACAGACACTTGCAGTATCACTCATTTCTGTTTCTAAGCTGTACTATAAAAAAATCTTTTCATTATTCATGATTACATCTAGCGAGAGAGTAAGTCTTTGCTCGTCATATTCTGCTAGCTTCAAGAACGTCGAAGCAATCGAGATAAGAAAATGAGAAGATATAAGAAGATGTACGCGTGATGTTCTTGAAGAATTTAACGACGTGAACGAAGCGATCATGTCAAAAGAAATTGATGTGACAACTTTTGATGATTGACAAGATCTTATCATTAGACTTCACATCGCTGACATTGATGAATTAAAATCTGAGATCATTACTACATCGCTTGCAATCAACATGAAGTGTGAGTCTTCGTTTTTCAACACTACTGATGAGTGTCTTGATTGCAACAACAGTATTGATGATCTTGATCTTCTTTCAAAATTGAACTGCAAGACTGTTGATGAGCTAAAAACAGTCTCGACATGATTTGTTTTCAAGATCATGTCGCTGATACACTCACATAGCAAGTCAGACTTTATTCATCTTTAATTCATGTGATTTAGCTTTTCGTTCATTAACATAACTTCAATCTGATTCGTGATCAATTTGTTGAAGTCTGTGAGTTGTGAAAATGAGAAGATCAAAACTCAATCTCTGTTAACAGTTGTCTGCATCGCTCTATGATATATTATCTGCTTTATCATTGCTCTGATCAGATGCTCATTCTGAACTCTTGCAATAATTGCACGCATTTTATTCATCGCTTCTCTTTTTACTGAATACAATGAAGAATCTTTCTTTGAGATTCAAAGATTCAGTAACTTTGAATCTCATCTGTTCATCATGATTCTTTTTGTCTCAGTTATATCTCTTCTCTCTTTTTCAATTCTCTCATGCTCAATATTCATCATTTTTCATTCTTCTTTCTCGCTAGTCATTCTTGAATAAAGTGAGTTGTTATCAAGAAATTTCACGAAACTGTACATCAATTTCTTTACATTGACGTGTAATTGCATAATCTGATTTCGAAATTGATGAATTGCTGTTTATCGTTCTTGTTCTGTGCGCAGAAAGTTTAAGTAATCGACTAGTTCTTTTTGATCATTTATGAAGTGTCTCGAATGATGCAGCGTTATCACAAAGCTTGCTCTAGTGAATGTCATTGAAATGATGAAAGTAAAGATAGTTAAAGAATTTGAATGAGATTCTTCTGAGAAAATGTGTAAGAGCTTTCGTTGACGAAAGCTTCAATGTGAGCTTTTAATGTCTGAGAAAACAAATGCTGAGTGAAGAGTTACGTGAGATGTTTAGTCGTTCTAGTGCGAGTTCAAATAACAGAGATGATAACTATGTTGAAAGATAAAGAATATGTGCTGAGTTTTCTAGAGTTCAGCGCTAGTAGAAATTGCTTGCAGTTTTGCAAATAATTCTTCTGCGACTTATGCTTGTCATAACTGAGAGAATGTTGATAACTCGATATTAGTAACAAATCTCTCAGCTGATTAATTGATTATTTCTCTATGCTATCTGCTGCACGTCACATGAGTTAGATCAACTTGATGTAGCATTATGTTGTTTTATCATGTGTCGTTTAAGTCAATCTTGATATATCTTTAATCTTCGATCTTAATATATTCTCTGATATGCAATCATCGATCGATTTTGATTCTTGCTTTAAGCTTTAGCTTTAATCATTACGTAGTAAACTTTAGCGTGTACTCTGCAAATTGATTAAAGTTTCGCTTTGTTCATTCAAGACTAAAGCATTTTGAAACTTTCAATCTTCAATACTGAAGTAATTCAGTATTGACATTGCAGACGTCTGCATCTTCACTTTCATTCTTCTTTTCATATGCTCAAGTAACTTCAAGCAACTTTATGACATTCTTAACAATTCATGATCTTCTTGCATTAACTTCGCTTCTTGATGATTCAACAGAGAAAGAGCTAATACGAGAAACGTTGTACAAGACAGTGCTATTAAAGCTACACTTTTGAATGTGAACAATCTTATCTCAATTCAACAGAAGTCTCAGCAACAGATGCTTTTTTCAAGTTTACAGAGACTCTCAGTTAATAGTGAATAAAATTCAGCGATGCATTCAAGTCTTTGATCGAAACATTGATCGCAATTTCTGACATGATTTTCTCAATAAGCGTTGTCATCAATAGATTCTGATCTTTATTCTTCTGTTCATTGCTGATCTCACTTTTCAATACTCAATTCACATGCTTCTTCAATCTATTTTCTGCAATCGTTTCTTTCAAGATTGCTTCGTCGAGCTCTGCAATTTTATATCATTCTTTTTCAGTGTTTATCTTCACTACTTGAAAAGATCTCAGTCATCTTCATGTCAATTTCAGTGTATGCATGTTGTTCAATTTGATGTCACGCAGCAGTACAAGATCATTCTTCAGAATTGAACTAGTATAAACACGTCTGTGATTATCTCATACATCTTTGTCAATCTCTCTCATTCTTCTCAAATGCAACGCGATCTTCTTCAAATTCTCGTCTCTGCATTCAAGTTGTTGAGCATGAAGAGTCAATAACTTATCAGTTGTGCAAACATTGTCTCATGAAAGAATCTGTCAGATTGAAACATCAAGTTCTATAAAAAGAACGACATTGCAGTCATACAAGACATGATATGAAGTCATTTCAGTAAAAGTTCTCACGATGATTCTGTCTGCTCATAGCACATTGACAAAGCTTCTAATTCATTTCATGCTTTCATTAACTGTCATCTTGATCAAGACATTCACAACAGCTGTATGATCTCTCTTCACAAGATCATTCATCTGTGAATAATAAGTTAACATCATCACTCGCTTTATTTTATATTTCTCGATCAGCGTTTCTACAATTTTTTTGTTCTTCAATTCTTCATTCATGACAAATCTTTTCAAACAGTTGTGTCTGCAGATCACATCTTCTCACAGAAATTTCGCTATCACTTTCGAAGTTGCTGCTCTCAGAACTCTTTCTTTTATTCATTTCAAGAAGTCATTTCTTGTCAAGACAATATAGCGTTTTTCTTCGCTTAAAGACATGTGAATAACATTCATCTCAATCTTCTCTCAGACTCTCAAGATTCAAATAGAATGCAAAGTTTTCTTTTTTCATCTTGATGCTTGCAACTGACATTCTTCACAGAATTTTACATATGCGCATGTATTCTTTCATATTTTCTCTCATCAATATCTGTCAATCATCTTTCAATATGTTTTCTCTCTTTCATGATGATCACTTTCATCATGCAGTTTCTGCAAAATATTACTGCGTTCTTCTTGAAGATTCATCATTCTTTGCACAGAAGCAGTCTTGTTGAATCTTTTAAACAAATGTTTATCTTGAATCATGAATTTCAGCACTTCATGTTTGAATTTTCGAAATTCTTTTGTTGACATTTCAAATGAGCGCGATAAGAAGATTAAATAACGAGCTATTTTCTTGAAGTATTCTGAATATAAATCTTTCAATATTGACATGTCTTCTTCAACAACTATACTGACTGAGCAAAGATGAATGAAATTTAACTGAGCATTAATAAAGTCATTTATGTCTTTCTCGTGAGTCTCATCTTCATCATCTGAAGATTCTTTGAATCTGCGCGAAAGTTCATCGAGTGCGCTATGCTTGCGATCAAGAACGTGATGAACATCAAAATCAAACAAGCGAATTCAAGCAAGTCATTGTATCATCAATGCTTCTGATAAGTCTGACACAGATTGATTCAGTTGCATCATTAAAGTGTTGATGTCTATTTCAATAACAAACTTCATGTCGTATAATCAGTAACGAATCTTCTTCAGTGTTTTCATCAGATCTCTGCATTTTCGCTTCTCAGCATCATATCTTGTCTCTTACTCATTTCATAGCTCACTTTCATATCATACAAGATGTCAATTCTTAGAATTCAATGCTGTTTACTGCAACATCGCTTCTCATTCTTGAAGACTTGTGTTCACGACAAGAACAATTTCTTCTGTCTGCTCAAAATAGTTTAGACTTCTCATGATCGATGCAGTGATCAATGTCAGCTTCAACTTATTCATGACTTTCTTTTGTTCTCTTTCTCACATGAATTTGATCTTCTTTTTGAAGAGCTGAAATATTGACGCTGCGATCAAGACGAAATTCTTTATTCACACTTGATAATACATGCATACTTCAATGAACGCTTGAACAGATGTGACATCATGACAGAGACATCATTCTAGAATCTTGATAATTTTGAAATCTTCTGATCTGAAATCATGAAAGTCACAAACAAATCTTACAATCTTTATGCTTGATATGCAGAATTGCGACTTTTCATCAGATATGATGCAATCAACGAGTTCAAAGTTCAAGAGTACAAAGTCAAGATTCTTAATGTATTTCAGCACAAACTGACGTACTTCTGAAGTGATCTTTGCATTATTATAGATTGTCTTCAATCTCTTTACTTCAATATCATCAAGAAAAGATCTGCATATCTCAAGAAGATTTTTCAATATCTTGATTATGATTCTGATAAACTGAGCAATGAAGTTGATGACATCTTGTGATAACGTCGTCTGTCGCAATAATCTCAAAGATGTCATGAACGCTGTGAGATCTTAATATATTTTTGTCAGCGTAATCTGATCGTACTCAGAAAACAGATCTATCAGAAAGATCATAATCATATCGACGAATTCTTCAAAGAATTCATTCACGTTTGAAAGCAGATTGACGTCTCTGATGATAATCTTGTTTATTCATCGCTGCGTTGATCATGTGATATTGATTGAACTTTTTCTTGATCAAAAATCAGAAATTTCGATACAAGTCATGACAAGATTTCAATATGTCATGCTTTATTTGATTCTTGAGCATGTCTATGATGATTTGATGAAGTGTCTTAGAGACTGAGAAATTAAATGTTTGTCATACATCATGCAATATTATTTGAATTTGCTGCAAGAATGAGACTATGTCTTTTATCTTTCTCATTTCTGAGAAGTTTCAAATCATTGTCGCTTCTCTGTTAAATAACATCTTCAGTAGTAAATTTTTCTCTTGCAGAGTTAAAGCATCGTTGCATATCATTCTCTTCGCTTGTTTTGAAGTCAGTCTGAATTCTCGAGCAATTTTGAAGAATTTGAGAAACAGTCAATGATCATACTTTTCTGACTTCATCTCTGTCATATTCAATTTGATCTGAGTCAATAAGATTTGTTTTTAGTTTGTCAAATCTTCAGATATTGAGTTGTTTAACTTTGATGAATTCACAGATTGAATCTTTTGAGCTTTTCTCTTGTATGCTGTCGCTACTTTGACATGATCTATCTTCTCATGCTGATGAATTGAACTCAGATCAAATCTTCATGTCATTCGCATTGCAAGTCTGTTTGAACAACATCATAACATCTGTGTGCATTGCATGCTATTGTTTGAGTAAAATTGTTGAATAAAGCTTTGATCTTTCTTTTTCTTTTCTTCTTCAATCTCAATGAACATCTCAGAGCTTTTCAAGCGCGCTAAATCAACAGTCTTCAAGCTTACACTTCTCATCGCAGATATGCTTTCGACAGAGCATTCGTTTACTCATTTAAAAAGTCTTTCGCTTTCTTGAGAAATATTTTCAACACATCTCAATTGACAGAATTGTGCGCTAGAATCAATTTAAAGAACATCATTCTTTTATCATCATCAATGACTGTCATCTCACAAGTTTCTTCCAAAGTATTGTTGATGCATAAACGCGTCTTTCACTCATATGATCTGCTCAATATCAGAGTGTACTCGTTGCTTTCAATCACAAATATTGAAATCATTGATTTTGCTTCGTCAATATCGATCTTCATGTCGTTGCAGTATTCAATGATGTTAGTCTTTGCTTCGCTGATTTCTATCATATTTAGATGAATGTCTCATTGCATAGACAACTGAGTTCTTGCAACAAGAGTTTCAGACATAATGTTGATTTCAGCATCACTATCAAGCAGTGTCTTAACGTAAATCTCATCGCTCATCAGCACTTATGTTCTCGAACACGTCACTGCATACAGAATTGCATTCAACTTTTCAAGTGAAGAATCTTCAAATTTTACTGCTGTTACTCGCACGTCATCAGTTTTTTTCATTTTTATTTTCATATGTTGTTTTACTTAAGCGTAGAGAGCTTGAAGAAGAATAAACGAATGTGTGAGCATTTGTTCAATGCTCACGTCTCGCATATTCTGATTCGCTATAATATGCGTCACATCTTCTGTGTTTATACATTTCTCTACTATGTTTTGCGTTCTCTTACCTCGATTATCTGACTTTATCTTGCTGTCATCTGAATTCTTTCTCGTCAATTTCTTCATTGTTTTTACCGTTTTCTCAAGAGCAGCTGCATTCTGCATGATCACATTCTTACTTGTTCACTTCTTCAAGAACGATTTTGAAATCGACAGATATTCTTCAGAGCGTAAATTCTTCATGCTCGACAGATGTTTTTCTTCTCTTACTTTTTTTCTTCAAGTTCAATTTGAACTTGTTCTCTGTTGTGTCGCTGTCTTCATTGCATTCTCATCTGACTTATAATCATGTCGAGCTGTGACAATCATTACTTCTTCGTCTCATTTCTGTTTCTCGTCTGTGTTCTCTGCTTTCTTCATGATCATTGCTTTTACACTTGTCAATTTGATGACATCAACATGTTTTATTCTCATTTGCTAACTCTGTTTCTTTAAAGCATTGTCAATCAGCTCTTTCTAAGAACGACTCAATGTGAAAGATGTCAATCTGTCACTTCTTTCAGCGAGTCTTATTCAGAGTCTGTTTGTTTCATTCACATGTATCTTTTCTTCTGTCTTATAAATATTCAATTGACAACATCTGATCTTCTGACATTTTATTTCTTCATAGAAAAAGCATTCTTTCATTCTAGACATCAAAGACGCTCGTTCACTTCTTGAAAGTGAAAATGATGACAACATCAACATTGCTGAACGAGCAGACGTGACAAGTTCATGTGAGATATAGACGTTAAGCATCAAGACAGATGCTGTCATGTTTTGCATAAAAGATTCAATCTTTTTTGTTGCTGTTTGCAAAGAAAGCATCATCGTCTCAAACTTATTTATCATCTCATTCATTGTCATATCATTGAGTTGTGTTACTATCAAAGAATCAAAGAACTTATCTGACATCGTCAATCGCTTGATCTGATATTCATTCATGAGCTTGCTGAAATCATCGAAATTCTTGATTGTGATCAAGAATTTCAACAGTGCTTTGACAGAGTCGCAGTAGATCACTATTGCGTCATTAGCTTTCTTGAAGTTCATGAAACTGAAATCTTCAGAATCAAGTGCACACTTTCATACGATCTTTTCGCTTAGTATAAATGAAAGATTCTTGACAAATCAGCAGCATCTGATATACTCATTCATTTGCTCACATTTTATCAACGAATGTGATATGCTTTTGTATTGTCGACTGTACGGCTTCAGATCATTCTTCATGATACAAGATTTATTCTTGAAGATTTTCAGAAAAATTCAAGAATTCAGCTGTTGATCAATGTCATCTTTCTCATACTTCTTCTTCATCATCTTCTTCAGTACTTGTCAGTTGAAGTCAATATATTCAATCATAGTCTTGATGTTATCATCAGTGATCTTGTTGCAGTATCTTGACAGCTTGCAAAATCAATCGATCTGATTCAGCTCATAATCATCACAGAAGTCTTCATATCTTTCTAGAAAATCAGTCATGTTCTTTTCTTCAAAATACAAGACTTTCGAAGTTTCAAGCGATGACATGAGTATCAGATATTTCAGAAACAACATTGTGATTATGTTTATTTCTGAGCTGACTCGAGAGCTGATGAGCGTAACACTCATGTCTACAACAGATGTTCTCAATGAGCTTGTCATTTTGTCGCTGTGAGTTGATATTTAGAGCTGTGAGAATGAAATACAGAATAGCAAAAATAATAGAGCAGTCAAAAAGATCTCATTATTTTGTTTTTGCTTCTCAACTCATCAAAGTTCTTCTTTCTTTCTTTTGCAGTTGTTACAACTGATCAAGATGCTTTTCTTTTTTCTTCTTTTATTTGATGAACAACGCTTGATCTTATGCTTTTGCTGAAACATGATTCACTGCTGAAACTGACGTCATTTCTCGTACTTCTGTCTACATTGCTTCGAATTCGTTCTTTGATTCTCGCTTTCGCTGTCTGTTTCTTGCGAGTCTCGAAATCAGATCAACTCTTCTTCTGATCAGAGCGTCTCTTCTGAGTGTCAGTTATTCGCGAAAGTCAGTTTCTCTCTTCTTTGCTGTTGCATCTTCGCTCAAAGAGAGACAGTTTTCATCAGCTGAAGATACACGTCTCTTCTAGTTTCAACTGTGAAAATTCTGTGACTTGAATAGCTTTCGTCAATATTTCTAAGCGAAATGAAGTCGCTATATCAATTTCTCGTATTTCAGAGTCAAATCAATTTTCACTTCAAATCTTTCGTAAATTCTCTGATCACTGTAGAGATGTCGTGTCGCTCTTTGCTGTTCAGTCAACTGTTCTACTTAAGATATCATAAAAATGATATCTTCGCGTTGAACTTCAATATTAAGAAATAGAGTACAGATGCAATATAGAAAGTTGTATCAAAGCAACAGAGAAAGCAAACAATAAACACGTGCAATGATCATGCTAGTAGAAAGATACTGTAAAACGTGTATGTTCTCTGTCTCTATCTACAAGTCGTAATGATATTTATATGTACACTCGAAAAACGCTTCTCGACTCTTTTATCATTAACTCAGATCTCGATCTCTTTTCTCTTACTAACTATCTCGTGAGAATGATGCAAACAGTCTCACGACACTGTCTTGAAAGAATTATCAGATTCATCAATTACGTTATCTTCATCTTCTTCTTTGCAATAAATATTTCATGCTTCGATGATAGTTTTCTCAGAATTCAAGTTCATGATACGATTATAATACTTAAGAAGCATTATCTGTTCAACTGATTCTGAAGTCATTTGTGATCAATCTCATTGACAAATTCTTCTTGCAAGATCAAATGTTCATTCAATATTTATAAAGAATATTGAACATGAAAGAACATTCTTAGTCATTTGAGTCAATCTTGAATAGTTCAAGACGTTGTCTCTTCAATACTTTCAGGTTAAAAACTTCTCAACAATAGCATCAATGCAAAGATATTGATCATTTTCACTAACAGATACAGAGCAACGTTGAGTTCTTTGAAGAAGAATTCATGTAATCATCACAACAAACTATAATATTGTTAACAAATGATCAATTGCATTATCATATTGCATTATCTGATCAACATCACTAGTCACTTGCATTCTGACTTCTGCAGTTGTAATTCTCTCTTCATAATAATGATGAAAATAGTTCTTGAATTCTTTTCTGTACTTGTCGTAATAAAAATGAGAATCATTCTTATTTACATTTCAATCTTGATACAAATTCAGCTTTTGAGTAGAATTTAAAATCATAGTGAGATTGTATATCAGTTCATCTTTGCTCTTCATCTTGAAATAGTACTTTGCAAGCTTGTTAGAAGTTAGTTCACAAGCTCAAAGAATAAGTGCTTGTAAAGTACATGCATTATCACGTACTATCATCTCAATAACATTGAGATGATTGAAAAGAGCATCAAACATTCGAAATTCTAAATGTATGTCAACATTAATGATTCTAAATATGATCAGAGTTAGCTCGTAGAAAGAATATAACATGTTGTCAACAAGCAATACTAGTGATCATTCATTCTTCTTTAATCAAATAGCTTGAATCTTTGCATCTATCAAGAATTTCTCAACTCATATATTGATTGTGTCACGCAGTTGATATGCACGTTGAAGCATCAAATAAATAGAGTTTCAGTGAATGTAAATGTCTTGAATCAATTTTCAAGATCTTGTGACTTGAAGCTTTAGAAAGCGAAGCTTTCGTTGAGAAGAACTGTTGATGACAATAGTAAAAGCGCGAATCTGTTTCACTGATTAGTAAATGCATTATCTTTTTGCATTATCAACTTGATAAATATTTTCTTGACAACAGTGCAAAGATCATTGCTTGTGATTACATTCTCAACTTGATTGTCGTTTAATAACACAGCGAAATTGTCATTCAAAGTCTTTGATTCAATAACTCTGATAAACTCTTGAGTCACTAAATTGATGATATGAATCATACAAGATATTGAGTTTTGTGCTTTATCTTATAAAATGTCACGTTGACTTAGCACTTTTTCAAACTTCTTCTTTAAAGTGTCATTGTTACTTGCATTATTGATAACAACATCAAAAAGCTTGTTCTTAATGTTGTATATATTCAAAATCTTGAACAGCTCTTGCATCAAATGATGATCAGTATGCTCAACTTGAAAAGACGTAAATTCAATGAAATGTTCATGATATTGAAATGTAACATTCATTCAATATATCAAAACTTTCAGATAAGCGACTTTTTGAGAATTAAATCATGCATTCAATGTAATAGAAATCTGTCGTGACTCTTTTAAGTCTTGCTTTATCTTTGCATGAATTTCATCATATTTCAAGAAAATCATGCTTGATAATTTAGTGCAATGAACGAAAGTAATTTCTGAACGAAGCATTTGTAGTAACTGTTGAAAATGCTTGTTTTCAATGATTTGAAAAGACAAATTCAGTGCAATGAAAATCTTGCATAATATCTTTTTTCAATTCTGTTGATTGAATTGAGATGATAAGTCGATATAACTTTTCTTCTATAAACGCGTCAACTCTGCATTATCTATTTGCATTATCATATTGAACTTACATGACTGAAAGATATCTTGATCTGTGAAAGAGAGTTGAGTCGTTTTCGTTTGAATCGTTTCATGCAAGCATTTGTCTTAAGATGCTTGATCATATTGATCATACTAGCTTCATTAATAGCTGTAGAATGATCTAGAATTTTAAGACAATTCTTGCATGAAATCTTAGAATATTCTTTCAACGTCAAGATCATTTGAATAAACTTGTTTCAGATGCTGAATTGTTTATTTACTTCGATTTTCTTGACTCAAAGTAAATTATCTATTTTTTTTTAATCTTGTTGATGACACTTTTGTCAATAGACATCTGTAGTCATCATTGTTGAAATTGAGCATTGATATCAGCACTTCACTCAACATACTGATTATTCTCTCTTAATATTAGAAGAGAAGTATCATGATGAATTCTATTCATCGCTTCTTGAAGAGTTTGTTTCTTTTCAACGAAAGCATGATTGATGTTTCGTGAATCTTAACTTGCAAATTCATTAAAATGAAGACTATTGAAAGTAAATGAATGAATGATCAAGAAATTAAACTCTTTCTCGATTGAAGATCTTGACAATTTGTATGTCTTATTAGAATCAGACATTATACAATATATTTTATTGATAATGCAAACAATGAGAAGAGAAATAGATTCGTTTGTTGCACGAAAGTCTTTCAAATATAATGACGTAATAGATTCAAAAATAGTAAATCTTGACATTTGACATCATTTTCGATTGCTTGACGAGTTGAATCGAGAACTTAAATCGAACTCTGACTCGAGATCAATATCAAGTCAAATCAGAAAATTGATATTGAGTAATTAAGTTGAGTCAGAAGATTGATATCAAGTAATCGAGTCAAGTCAGAATGTAGATATGAAAACTTGACTTGACGATCAGTCTAATGAAGAACTGTATCTGAGTGAAATTATTGAGAATAAATCATTCAACAATCATCTGTATCTTTTAAGAATTTATTCTTAATCTTTCAATAAATATTAATAGTTCTAGAAAGATAATCTCTTGCATATAAAACTTGCATTTGTTTATGTTTATTTGTAAATCAGTCTCTTGTAATCTTTATAAAATCAATCATTGTCATGATGTCAGATCATCAACTCAGTTTAGAACATAAATCATTCATATCTTAGATAATTTCAATTCATTGAACCTGTTTCGCAGTTCAATGAATCAAGTCATTAATCTAGTCATCGTCATCTTAATCTAGTCTCAGCAATTCTGTTTCAATCATTTCAGTCATGTGCGCGAACTTCTGCAATCTTAAGTCAATAAAACTACTGTTTAGCCTTTATTCTGCTCGATTTATGTATATAGAAGTTGAGCTCTCGTTCTTTCTTTCACTCTTTGACTTTCATCTTGTACATTATTTAATGTATTGTCTTGTATCTAGATTCTATCAAGTCACTCAAGTTGATCATGATCAGCTTGAGTAGTAATAATAATATCATTCTTCTATATTGATAGTTTCTAGTCTAGTCTTTGACAATCATACATGTTACTTGTGCTTTTTCAGAGTCTTGCTGTAAATGATAATGTCATGTAAATAAATCTGACAAAACTGATGTAGATATTTAAACAACATATCATTCATATAATGTTGATAGAAAGCAAATTCATTGATTAAATCAAAAAACATTACATGATATTTGTATGAATTAAAGAAAATAATGAAGATAGTCAAATTCTCGCTGTTCAAATGCATGTGTAGTTTGTTGAACATGACAATTATGTTCAATTAAGTTAGATACTTGCTTTCTTGTATACAAGCGAAAGTCTCGTCTATCAATGACAAAGAATAGTGATTTCGTTTGATTAAAGCATTGAGCTTTCTATAATCTACGCAGAAACGCAAGCTATCATCTTTCTTTTTAATGAACAAGATGAACGAGATGTAGAGAATGAAGCTTGAGAAAATAAATTCTTTGTTCAGATGTTTGATCAAATATTCTTTTATCTTTTGAAGTTTGTAATCAAACATCTTATAAAGTCTGCTTCAAGAAAATGTTTTCTCATCAATCAATTTAACTTTGTGATCATAGAGATGATAAGATAATAGCTGATCAATCATCACTTAATTAAAGACATTTAAATAGTTGACTATAATACTCAAAGAAAAGCTTGACTTTGATCTGCTTGAGAGTCTCGACGTGAAAGAATTCATGCAGATTCATATTCTCAGACTTATTCTCAGCTGTACTTATGAATCAATCGATTTTCAAGATGATAATGACAAAGATGTTCACATCTAATTATTTGATCAGAGTCTTATAAGTCACAGTCTTTATCATTGCAATGTTCATTGAATCTGAGAACTGTTTAAGATTTTTGATGTTAATTAAAGTCACGTCACATGATTTTAACTGTTTAACTGATCTTAATGACTTTTCAGTATTGCTGAATGAGAATGATTTCTTGCTGAATTGAGTAACAGTAGAAGAGAAAGATCTTTTTAATATATGAGTAGAAGTCAAACTCTTCTGTTTCATCATTGTTCTTTCATTTAAGAAAAGAACAGTTAAGTGAGAATTGAAATTCGAAAATTGAAAAGAGTTGATTTACATATCTATGACTAAATTTGTTTTATTCATTCATGTTTTTTCTAGAATCATTTGATGTTGTTTTAATTGAGTGATCAACATAAAAGCGATGTTTACTGTATGATCTTGAATCGTTAGATTCAAATAAATGACATGAGTAATGAGTTTTTTTGCATAATAATCATTGAATTCTCGTATTGACTTTGCTTTGATCAAAGTCAGAAACTCAATTTGCAACTGATAATAAACAATTTGCACAATCACTTCATCAATGAATGAATAGTCAGCAGCTTCAGTGTCAATCAATGACTTTAATGAGTAACTAATTTCATTGCTAGAAAGTACATATTCAATAGTCAAAGATTCAGAAGTAAAAGAATCATCTGACATGCTTATCATTAAAGAAATTAACACATCTTTCATCACGTCTTTAATGAAAGTCACTAGTTTTTTATCTTGTCATTCTCGATAAACATTTTCTCTTTCTCTTTATTCTTAAGAATGATGATTTCATGTAAATGAAGAATGAAAGCATGAGATGTTGAAGTGCTGATCTTGTTTAACTGAGAACAGTTCTTGAATAAGTGATTTAAAATCTTGCATGTATAGCAGATGATAAGCATTCTCGCTCAATTAAACTCTGAGATAGAAAAGATGATGAATTTAACATAATCAATTATCAAAATTGACAGTGCTGATGAGAAAGTCACATGTTTGTCAAATACTGCAGTGAGTTTGATGATTCATCACTCACTGCATAGCTGATAGTTAATTCACTGTCTATTATTTACATCTTGAAGAAAGTTTTTTAAATTAGTGAGTAAGACAAAATTTTCAAAACAAATCAATAAAGCGTTCTGTAAGTGATTATTGATTTTATTCTGAAGATCATTCATCAGAATGCAATCATTGTAATCAAGATAATTGAATAACTTCATGAACTTTCTATCATGTTTTTCTGTCATGACTTTCTATCAAAGTCAAACAATCTTCATGTTTTCTCTTCATGATTTTCTATCAAAAAGATAATGCAAAAAGATAATGCAAAAGTTGAAAAAATTTCTATATTTAGTTCTTTTGATGTCAAGCTCAAGTTCTTGATGAATTGAGTTGAGTTGACTTAATTTTCAGTCGAATCGAATTGCATCAAATTGAAAATACGCGTAATTTGACTTGAATTAAGTTGAAAATGTGAGCAACTCAACTTTAAATCAAGTTGAATTCAAAATGTCAACTTGAAACTCAACTTAACAATCAGTTTATATATAATGATCTAGATAAGAATCAAAAGTGTCATCATAAGTATAATGCTCTGAAATAAATCAATAAGTCTTTCAATGTCTTTTACTTCGAAAAATCATGTAAACTGTTCAATCAAGTTATTTACATCTATTTAATATCTTATCAAATTAAGTTAAATTTTTGAGTCAAGTTGTTGAGTCAAGCTTCTCAACTCAACTTGAGTTGTTGAGTTCAACTTCTCAACTTGACTCAACACTTTTTGAGTTGAATACTTGACTTGAACTTAAGTACTTGACTCAACGTAATCAGTTTAATCATATATTCTTTTCAGATGCTTGAATAACTTGTCAGTTAATATGTATGAATAAGAGACATCATGATGACATCTGATAAAGATGTGCTCAGCAGCATCATCTTCTAGCCTAGATATTACATAAATAATATGAATTTTCTCAATATTAAAATAATCAACATTTGTTTCAAGCTTGTCATCAATCTTAATTCTTCAGCTGTTTCATGTTGATTCATCTTCATCAGTGAATATAAAAAGATTTGAAAACTTGAAGAACTTATGATAATCATTTTTGAATAAAGTGAACATCTTTCATTAAGTTCAATTCTTGATAAAAGCTTGTGACTCAATGTCTTAATGTTCTTAAAGCTGATCAGCTTGAAATCATCTCTCTTTGAGAATCAACATTTATTTTCATAGTTAAGTGTTGATCTCTTTTAAAGTATCAATTAACATGTGATTGATCTTTAGTTGATTCAATCTCTTGTTATGTTTAATCTGCATGATGATTCAATGCTTGATGCATTTCAGAATCATATTTTGTTGAGCTTTAAATTCATTTAACATCTTGATAATCTCATTGAGCTGACTTTCAACTCATTGATGCAATTGTTTCTTATTCTTTATGTTTTATGAAATCTTGACTTTCTCAACTTCATTTGAAACATTGATAGATAGCATGAAAACTCATCTATTTGCAATGCTTCTAAGCAATCAAGCTGATCATGATTCAACTGACTTGAAGTCACATGTTAAAATTAATGTGTGTGTGATGTAATGATAGATGTAAATTCAAAGAAGCTCTTGTAAATTTTCTAATAAATAAATGAATGCAAATTTGAAGAATCTCTTGCAAATTAAAAGTGATACAAATTTGAAGAATCTCTTGCGAATTTTCTGAATAAAAGTAGTAGATTATTTCGTATCATTTACACGTCGATAGCAGAGTAATTGATAAAACATTTATTTAATGTTAAAGATCAGCATAGAATGAATCATATGAATATCATTTAACTAGGAAATAAATGCTAAGAAAGAAAAGTATTTACAGAAAAGAACTTACAGCTTATATGTGTATTTCTGATCTTTACATTAAACTTAAAAGAATTGATGTCTTACATGAATGATGCAGAGACTCAATGACATCATCTTTAACTCAAATATTCATTAAATTCAATTGAGTTGATTGAGATTAAGATTGAGACTGAGCAAGCTTTAATCAATATGCAATCAACATGTTAAAGTTGATTGTGTATTGATTAAAGTTAAACTAGGTCAGAATTATAACATTTATCTTGTAAATCATTTCTTTTTAATGCTTATTAATTTGTTTCTTCATCATGATTCTGACTTTTGCTAAGACTTGCTTGATCAATGTTAGTGATCATTTCATGTGTTCAAATATATTCTTCACTTTACTCACTTCAATTCTAGATTAAGTAATTTCATATTTAATGAAATTCAAATTGAAACTCATACAAAAGTGAAATTTCTTATTCAGAAAGAATGTTGACTGTTCAATTGATGATGAAATAGCATTATTATCAATGAATTCAGTCATAAATAATCAAACAAATCAATCATCTTACATATATGAGCAGTAACTTCGTAAATATCATTCTACATTTTAATTCATTCTTTCTGTCTGATTCTTAATCTGCAAATGATAATCAATGAATAGTTTCATCTTAATGTTGAGTCTCAGACATAAAAACTTTCAGACAATTAATATAAATTGAGAATCTCGATCAAATACTATTGATTTTAATAGTTCATAAGTTCTGAAGACTCATATCAACAGCAGCTTGACTGTTTATTCTGCGAAGATTTCTTCATCATTTGATTAATATAATATATAATGTCGTTCTTTTGACAATCGATTTATGACTGTCAGAATTGCATTGCTTTCTTCACTTTCTGATAAATTGATAATGAAGTTCAAGAATATGTTTTTTCATCATTGCTTAAGTATGAGCAATGACTTCAGCAGTTCATTGATTCAATCTTTTGATGCTTTTGATCTATAATAAACATAACAGTTTCAAATGTAATGCTTGATCATCATTCTCATCTTCAATCAGCAATATGATTATCTCAGCAAGTTTAACATTTAATTCATGTCAGAATGATCATTGACTGAGAAACTCATAGTTTATCATCTTTTCAGAGTACTTCATTAAGTATTTAACAATTGTTCAAACTAATATTTTAATAAGTTTTTTTGTTTTGTTTCATGATTATTCAAATGTTGATACACAGTTGATTTATTCAATTTTCAACTATAATTTGATTTTAAATAAAATTCGTTTCTTTAATTAAATTTTCATTAACTTTCAATTCTTGTTTTGAATCTGAGTTAAATATGAGTAAAATCTGAGTTAAATCTTAATCAGATTCTTGATTAACTTTTATTAATTGCAGTTCAAACTTGCTTTCTGACAATAGTATTTAATGCTGATATAACTTTCAATCATCATTTACTTTAACTGACTTGACATTTGACATTCTGATCAGCACATTGACTTTCAGATTTTGTTTCTCTGATTGATATATGATCTTGAAGTTATATTCAGATAACTTCTCAACTCATTTAACTTGTTATCTGATCAGTTCTTTGATGATCATGAAGTACTTCAAATTCAGATAATTGATGAAGATCTTTATTGAAATATCAGTACATTTTAATTCAAGATATCAATGTTTCAAGTAATGAATAATGATCAGCAGTTCTTTGTCGTAAATCTCGTAGTTGTATTCTGCGAAAATCATGTTCTTGCTATAAAAGATCATTGAATGTAAAATGTCTTCATCATCATATTGAAACAATACTTCATCATTCACATAGTTCAAGAAGTTCATTTCTAGAATAACTTCTTTAATCAAGTCAAAATGCTTCAGAATGAGAATTGTTATCATCTGTTACTTCAAGTCATCAAAGATTTTCTGACAAATTTCAATTCATTCAAAGAAATGATTTTTCTGAGTTAACTTCATCATAAGTTAAGTAATTTTTAAGAAGTTCTTTATGAATCATTGATAGAAATTGCAGAAGTCAATGAAGATTTGCATATGAATTAACAATCAAGATACTTTTCAGTTTCAAATTACATTTACTTTCTGAGAATTTATTTGCAAATCATTTGTGAGAATGCATCTCATCAACTATGAATGATGCATGTTTACAAGATTAACTCGCAAGATTAAATTGAAGAGATTAATGAGTGAATAAAGATAGTGACTTGACAGAAGATGAAAATTCTGTGAGCTTTCACTTTCGTTTCTTAACAATTAATTCTATCATCAATAGAGTGTTATTTTATTATCTTCTAGTACGCAGTTTTACGTAAAGAAATCTCATAATCTCACAGTTTTAATTGCTTCATTTGCACGAAGCTGCTCAGTAAGAAATGTTAAACATGCAGCAACTTATCAGAAGTTGCATGATCAAAAAAAGTGATAACTTTTCTTATACTGAGAATTTATTATCTCATTAAAACAGATCTGAGAATCACACATTCAATCACACAGATGAGAAATTCAAATTGCAAGAATTTAATGAACAGACAAATCATATCTTTTGATGATTAATAATCAAAGTACGTAAGCAGTTAAAGAATCTGAAGATGCAGAACATACTGCTTATCTTGTAACTTTGCATATCAAAACTTAAGTGAAAGACTTAATCAATTTCTGATTATTGATGTTAACATAGTGATGATCATTATTAAAGTGATGCACATAAACATATTAATTAATTTTGCGAGTCTAAAAAGCAGAACATTACGAACTACGACTTTTTAATGTTTTGACTGCAAGATTGCAAAGACTTCATAGTCATAATGTCATTTGATTTCATCACGAAACAAGAGAAGCTGCAGTAATCTGTGTCATACTTGTCAAAGAAGTTTTGCAATCAATGATGAGATCATGTGATAAGCATGCACAATCATGATGAGAAATTTAACTGAAAGTACTACATTGAATACTTGCATGCTAAACTTAGCAATTCTGAAATTTGCAACTTTCAAACAGAATGTTGACTTGAAGCTGCGAAGCAGCGAGTCAATCAAAGCATTATGAATTTCAAACAATATTTTATCAGACTGTATGCAGATTTGAACTATCATATATTCAATGAAACTTGCATGATGTACTTGTGAATGAAGATTAACAAAATCATCATGAATAAGTTTCTTCACATTTCATACATCTCTATCAATTATGTCAATCTGTTAAAGCATTTTATAAACATTGACTTGCATTTGCAAGACATTAATGCATTGTTGAAGCTACATTCGCAGCAAAGTAAGAATGCAGCATCTCAAAAGAGTTTTTGATTCTCACATGAAAAGATGAAGTCTGTTACTGCAACAGAGAATTTGAAGTTTTCTGCTTTAAGCACGCAGTTTAAAGATGATGTAACACTCAAGTTCAGTGAGTTTAAGCAAGATGCTGCTTCATTCAATCTTACAAGCTGATCATGCAAGAAGCTGAAACATAAGATTAATAATTCAATGTATTTCAACTATGCATTCAGACAAGAGATTTGCAATCATGATGAAAAGATGAGAAAAAAAAAGTCTGATGTTCATCATTGAATCATTAAATATAACTACGAAAAGACGATTGTCACATGCATTGATGATATCAGTATTAACAAATGTCTTTGAGAAAGTGCGTGAAGCTCACTGTCTTATTAACTCTGAGATCGAGCAAAACTTTATATTGCAATCATGAGTAAAAGAGCACAAGTTATTGAAGAATCATGCAATTCTGAAACAGATTCAAATAATTAATGATTATTGAATTCTTTGCTATGATACACATCAGATTGATATCAAGTTAATTAATCATAAGAAAGTTTGCAAAAGCTGAAACATTAAGTTTCATGCTGTGAACATACAAGAATATGATATGATTCTTGACTATTTATGATTAAATGAAATCAACTCAAATACTTGCTAACGCAAGCATCATTGATCATATCAAGAAAACAGCACTTAACATGCAAAGTAAATACAAGTTAATCTGTGCAAGACATCAAAATTTGTTGAGCTGACAATGCTTGCAACTAAGAGAAAAGAAAAAACTTATGTAGCTTTGCTTTATCAGTTGCTATTTACAGATGACTTATCACAGAATGCAGATCATCAGACTGCAAGATACATTACGCTTCAAGCGAAAGAATCAAAGATACTCTTTGCTATTCAAGATCTTAACAAAGTATTTTCTAAGATTCTTTCTGATAGTCTGAACATGCATGATCAGATGAAACATTTCATTGATTTAATAAAGAGCAAAATGTCTTGCATTGAATTTATTTATAAGATGACATAAAATGAGCTTGCTATAATACAAAGTTATCTAGACAGTGCATTAAAGAAGAAATGAATTCATTCATCAAGTAATTTTGCAAAAGCATTTGTGTTGTTTGTAAAAAAAGTTGAACGAAAGTCTTCATTTATATGTGAACTATCGTGATTTCAATGAAATAACAGTAAAGAACAATTACTCATTGTTTTTATTGTTTGAGACGCTGAATTACTTTGTTCATGCAAGACACTTTATCAAAATTAATATTTGCAACATTTATCATTGCATTTGAATTTGCAAAAGCAATAAATGAAAAATGACTTTTCATACACACTATGATCAGTTTGAGTATCAGATGATGCTTTTTGAACTGATAAATGTTTCTGCAATCTTTCAGTTTTATGTAAATCATACGCTTAAATCATTCATGAATATTTGCTGCGTGATATATCTGAATAATGTCTTAGTATACTCTGAGACGAAAGAGCAGCATTGAGAGCATGTATGCAAAATTCTTCGCGCATTACTGAAATATTGACTGTATGTCAAGCTGTCAAAATGCACTTTCAATCATAACAAAGTTATCTTTCTGAGATTCATGATAAAGCGAAGAAGTATTCAGATAAAACAGTCTCATATCAATACAATCACTAGCTGATCTGAGCTTGAGTTTGTCAAAAACATTTTTATATTCTTGAAATTTGCAAAATTTTATCAATGATTTATAAAAAAGTTCTTTCAAATCATCACGCTTTTAACAGATTCAATCAAGAATGCAAAGAAGAAAGCGATGCATTGATGCATTCACTCTTCATAATGACATTGAAAGCAAAAGAAGCATTTGAAAGATTGAAAACAATCTTTATCAGTACTTTCATTTTAAAACACTATGATTGAGATGCAAATCTTTGCATGAAGATCAATGCATCAAATCACGAAGTTGAAGACGTGCTTAATCAGAAAAACAAAACTGATTAATGACATTTCATTGTATATTATAATTATAAGTTCAAAGAAGCTGAAGTACAATGAAACATGCATGACAAAGAGTTGTACACTATAGTTCTTGATTTTAAGAACTGATAATACTATCTTCAAAGTAGCAAGCGACTCATATATGTAATAACAGATCACAATAATCTTCATTACTTTATGATGATGAAGAAGCTCAATGCACAACAAATGTGTTGAGCTGAGAAATTAGCTGCGTTTGACTTTCATATAAAATATCGCAGAGACAAATTAAACTCTGCGAATGCATCATCAAAAAGACTTGACATCATGAAATCAAATGATAGTGAGAAGAATAATGATTATTTTCTATCTACTCTGCAAAACAAACTTCGTAATCAGAAATGTCAATCTGAGCTGCTAAAAAATGAAGAAGTTTCAACAGCGATCAAACTCACAGCATTGATGATGTAACTGAATGACATAGTCATTACAAATACTTAAGTCATGTGTTTGAATAAGAAAGTACTCACTAAATCTTGCAGAATTTTAAACACTGCGTCATCTCAACTTCTGATTCATCAAATTATAAAGTTGAAGAGATTTTATTTGAAGATGAGTGAATCAATGACTGCATGATTGCTGAAGTTACAATAAAGAAACATCTTTGTTATGAATGAGAAGTGACGTCAATGATTTGCATCTAGAAAGAATGAGCTTTTAAAATGAAGTATGAAGAATAATGAACTGCTACATCATGATCTTGCAGTTTATGTACTCAATGACTCTGCTACAAGAAATGAGATTCTGCATATGAATCATGATGATTTTGAAGCAAATCATTTCACATGCGCTCGTATTAAGACTGCGATAAGAAGAAAATATTACTGATTGAAAATGCTCAAAAAGATGATGAAATATGTTTGCATTTGTTCAGACTGTCAGCGAGTGCAAGTGCATCATCATAAGTTTTATAAAAAGTTGATGTTTATATCTTCAGAGAGCGTGAATTCATTTTACATGATGATCATAAATTTTATAATAAACATACTCTCTGCAAAGAATTCATACATCAAAAAAACAAATGATGCTATATTGATAATAATAAATAAGTTGATCAAGCACGTAATTTATATTTTGATGATCAAAGATTTGAACGTCAAAAGATTTACAAATCTGCTATGATGAAAATTCATATCTCAGCATGAAAGAATGCAAAGCATTATATTGAATCGAGACTCACTGTTTATCAATCATTTCTGAATCACTTTATGTTGACATTTTGAAGCGAAGCGAAAGCTAAGCACTGCGTTTCATTCGCAAATTGATGATCAAACAGAAAGATAGAATCAGATGCTTAAGCATTATCTGCATGTGTATTTCAATTATAAGATGAATATTTGATCAGAGCTTTTATTAATGATGATGTTTGCATATAATAACAGCGTACACGCTAATATCAAAAAAACTTCACATGAACTTTTTAAAAAATACACTGCGAGCTTTGCAGAGACATCTGAGAACAAAGCTTTAAAGAAAAAGACATTCTTGATTATGAAGTGAGCAGAATAACTATGAAGTATCAAAGAACATTTAATGAAACTATGAAAGTGAGTAGCAAAGCAGCAAGCAAAATATTATAATGCTCATCATAAAGCTGCAAGCTTTTAAATGAAAGACAAAGTGCTTTTGCAAAGTATAAACATTCATACATTTCATTCAAAGAAAAAGATTGATCACAGACAACTGAAATCATTCAAAATATTGAAGAAAATCAACATGCAAGCATATAAGCTTGAACTATCTGAGAAATATGATGCAATTCACTTATTCTTTCATGTCTTTTTATTGAAACTTTGACACTTGCATGATAAGAATTTAAAGTTGCAAATCATTCTTATAAAAGAAAAAAAGAAATGAAAGATAAAAAAGATACTTGATCAGCGAATTAAGAAAGAAAAGATTGAGTATTTAGTTCAATGAGTTGATTCATCTTTCTATGAAAACTTCTGAGAATTAACGAAAAATCTTAGCAATGCAAAGAAGATCATTGAGAATTATAAGATAGAAAGACAAGTACATCAGTCAACTGCAAAGAAGTCAAAGAGAAAAAAAAGAGATAAATCATGTAAGAATTATGATTGAGAGAATATTAAAAGTGCAAAGACGTAAGTTTAAAAAGTTGATATTAAACTACAATTATAAAATCTTACATAACATATGTTTTTTAAAAAAAAGATGATGAACATCATGAAAGAGCAAAGAAAAGAAGTGATCAATGATCGCAAGCAAGAATGTTGAAGTGAAGAGAAAAGCTATTTATTTATTAATGAATCTCATCATGCATTGCTTACTTCAATTGATACTTACAAGACAAAGATGAAGTGATGTGATGATGATAAGAAGTGATGAAAATGAGAAAGATAAAAGTCTTTACTCAACTGTTAAATACAATCTCACATGCTGAGAAGAAAAACCACTCACTTTTTCATTGTCAAAGATGAAGAGCGAAATAATCTCAAGTGTAAGCAATGAGATGTTGAATCATCATTTGCGCAGCATGATGCATCATCAGCTGAAGAAGATGCAAAGCTAGATTCATCATGCAATTGTGCTTTTCTTCAAAGTAATGCTTGCATTTGCAAGCATGCTCAATGAGAGCACAACATGTGTGAATCATCACTACGTTCAGATGATGAATGCAGTGACAGCATCAGATTTTCTGATCATGATGATTTAATATACATCAACATTTATTGAAATACACAGAAATAAATATATTTATCAAAAATCATGAGTTCAATCATCAACGCAGCAGATGCAAGAAGAGTAAAAGAAGTAAACATGACAGATGTTGCAGCAACAACAACATGAAGAGAAACATACATTTCAAGAAAATGAGCAGACTTCACAAGCATGTTAGCATGATCTCAGTGAGCGTGAATGCTGCTACTTATCATGATAGTGATGATGATGATGATGATGTTGATACTGTTATATCATTTATGTTAACTCATGAGCTGACTTACATCACAACAACGCTGCAACGAAAGAAGCTTATATCATGAGTTGCAAGCTATGCAAGATATGCATAGCAGATTTCATGTTTCATCAGTTTGAAAAAGCAGTACTTATGAAAGAGTATGCTGAGACAAAACAAGAAGAAAAGAAAGAAAGAAAACAAAGCTGAAGAGTTAATATTAACTGTTAGAGATCTGTCTAGAGCGAGTCAGATAGAGATGTCATTTAACTAGAAGATAAATGCTAAGAAAGAAAGATAGCTACGAGAAAGAAGCTGACTACATATGTGTGTTTCTCAGTCGACGCTAGGC
>JAABUO010000804.1_pt1 | contig 49498 bp, 42 predicted proteins | sample 5559291 | NCBI WGS metagenome assembly JAABUO01 (sample SAMN10711878, study PRJNA513372) | rock metagenome | isolation source: Antarctica rocks | place: Antarctica: Victoria Land, Finger Mt sud | reverse complement strand
AATAAGCTCATCGAAATGCAAAAGACGCTGTCGTCAAAAAAGCGAATCTGAAAAAGATGCAGAAATGACGACGCATAAGCAGAGATAGTGCAAATGCGAAATTCGTATCATGATGCAATAAAGCTGACTAAAAACCAATTCTGAATCAATTTTTTGAACAACGTTGAAGAAAAAGAAGTGTTTCAGACATACAAGTTTACTAAATCACGTCTAATTGAAAAGCTATTCTTGATACAAAACTCGCAAAAAGAATTGAAAATCGAATTCAATGAAAAGTGCGAGGCATTTCTGAAAGCAATGTACTCATCATTTTCGAAAATTCAAATCAATGAAGAATTACTATCGAACGAAAGTATACAGTGATCAAGAGTTATCAAAGAGAAAATCAAGCACGCTATTAACTTCTCAGCACTCAGAAAAGCATTCAAATCAGACGATATGTCATTCGCAATCATACAGCGAGCGTACAAAAGCATATCGAAAATCTTCAATTTAGTGTATTCAGATTTGATTGAAAACGACTATCATTCGAAGATATGACGTAAAGACACGAGAATTATTCTGAAAAAATCAGACAAGTCAAATTATTCAATTTCGAAGACATACAGAATCATTACGCTGCTAAACTGTTTAAACAAAGTAGCAGAAAAAATAATAGCAGTACAACTGTCTTACACAGCTGAAATTAACGACAAGCTGCTGAATTTTGATCAAATGAGAGACAGAAAACAAAGATCAGCTATAGACGCAGTACTAAACCTAGTACATGATGCGTAAATGGCAAAAAGTCGCGAAAACACGCTTATCTGTCTACTTCTAGATGTCAAAGAAGCTTTTGATCATGTTACGTTGAAACAGCTGATCAAAATATTGATCAATTTAATCAATTGAGTAAAATGCTTCTTACAAAATCGAGTTATTGACTTAGCATTTGATGACGAACGTCAGAAATCAAAGGAAATAATCACAGAAATATCGCAAGATTCATCTATTTCACTCATTCTATTTCTAATTTATATTTGATACTTATTTTCGAAGATTCGCGCAAAGATCGAAAATCTACAGTCGCTTAGCTACATTGACGACGTAGCACTATACATGAAGAGAAAGAATATTGATAAGAATGTAAAAACGCTGAAAAATGCAGCAAAAATCGCTTTTACATGAGCAAAGAAGAACGCAGTGCAATTCGATGACTCAAAATCTGAATTGATACACTTTGAAAGTCACAAGACGACACTCAATCAAATGATTATTCTGTTCAATAACATGATCATAAAATCAAAGACATGCGTACGATGACTAGAAGTCTGACTGAATCGAAAGCTCAACTTCAAAGTTCATGTGCAAACGAAAATCGCGACAGTCACAAGAACGTTACACTCGTTGTTTAAATTAATGAATAGCGAGTGAGAACTAAATGTCAAATCAGAAAAGCAGCTATATCTGACATGCGTCACGTCTATTAGCGATTATGACGTCAAAATATGGTGAAATAATCAAAAAAGCTACTTAGTCAAATTTCGCAAACTGCAAAACGCTGCATTACGAAAAATTCTGAATGCATTTCAAACATCATCGATAGACGCTATGCAAATAGAAGTTGAAATCTCGTCAATGAAGATACGATTAAATCAAAAGTGCAAGAACTATGCAATTTGAATAGTTGAGTTATCAAAAAAACACTCTATCAGAAAAAGAACATCTATTTCGTACTCATCTCAATACTCTATCAAATTGAACCTAGATTTGAACGCATTGAAATATCTGAACTGAAATGAGATGAAGGCGAATGTATCTTGAAAAGCTAAGAAGTGCAAAGACAGACTTATGCAGATATATTGAATATTGAACAAAGTGCAAAAAACACTGAATTCAATAAAAGAAATTGAAATTTCTCACTTCAAGAAATCGTGAGAGCAAGAAATCGAGCATTTAGCAAAACTTCAAACCGAATTTGCAAAAGGCGAAACTTGCGATACGATCAATACACACTATAGAAAATTAGAAAGAATTATCAAAAAGGCGAAAAACATAGTGATGTACACAGACGCATCGCAAATTCGAAAAAAGATAGCAGAAGTTGAAACAGAAATCGAAACAACAGTGATATTTACGCATGAACTCGTTAGATGCAGCAAAGCGACTAGCGTTTCAGACAAAATCATCATAACGAAAGCGAAACTGCAAGTTATTAGCGATGCAATCGCAATGTGCAGCGAAAAGCATTCAAAAACAGCGAAATTTGAGTGTACATGAACAGTCAAATGACTTTGCAAAGACTAAACGCAAAGAGCAACGTCAATGCAAGATTATTTGATGACATACGACAAAATTTGACCAATTTGCGTCAGAAACAGTGTCAAATTCGCATACAGTGAATATCGAGTCGCAAGAGCATTATTGAAAATGAAAAAGCAGATTAATTGATCAAAATTGCTGCTCAAGAAGTATCAGTTATCAACAACACAAAAGCAATCATCATAATCTTTGTCAAAAATCAAATTGACAAAGAGACGAAATTACAATGGTTAAATGTCTGAAAAAGCAGCATCAAGAAGGAAAATCAGTATTGAAAGCACATATTGAAAGTGAATCTAAGTCAGAAATCACTAAAAAAGCTTAGAAAAATCGATAGACTAACGTTTTCAATCTTTATTCAGTTGAAAATGAGACACGACTATTTCAAGAGCTATTTGCATCGATTATCAGAGAATAAGTCGAACAAATGCTATAAAATATGCAATGCGAGTCAAACGTCAGAGCATTTACTACTAAATTGCAAGCACTATAGATCAGAGCAAATAAAACTTAAGAAAAAGACTCAGCTCAAAAACACAGACATCATAGTGACGCTGTTCGTCACCAAAATCGAAAGAATCGCAACACTAGAGTATTTGAAAAATACTCGAATTGCGACGAGAAAATGATTACTAGAAACGAAAGAGTAGAACGCGAAGAGTGAGAAGAAACAAAGAAAAACAAAAGTATGATCGCAAGAGTTTGAGCGAGAGCGCTTGTATGTGCAAACTATCGATGTGATTGATCAACGAAAAGATATAAAGCAACGACTTTGACCAGATTACATATAACTTAGCATACATACAGCGTCTAAACAGTATCATAGTCATAGACTGCATGCACTTAATGAAGAATTAAAAAAATTAAAAAAATTAAAAACTCTTGCATTTGATTTGTTGAGAATGATTAGCAGAAAGAACTTAAATCACGAACATTCTTTAAATATACGTGCTAACTACATATAGATCTTGTTAAGACTGCATGTCTGTTACTACGACATGAGTAACTCACAAGTTTCATTAAGTTCAACATGAGCAAACTCAAGAGTCTCATTAATATCGTTTAACAAATGTTCAGATACAGACATTTTATACATAAATAATATGTTGATGAGAAAACTTCGTTAAAAGAAGAGAAACATAAACAAGTTAATAAAGAATGATTGAATTACGCTGTCTGATTAGAAGTGTAGCATATGAACATCTTTGTAAGACATGATCAATCTGCATAAGAAACATCTTTACAAATAATATGAAACAGATGAATCATATGCTTTACAAGCGAAGTGAGTGTCTGCAAGACATGATATACAATGATGATAACTGTTGATTTTAAGAATCTTATTTCTTTACTGAACTTTGACTCTTGAATGTCTTGATGATAGAATCAATCTTTAATTAAAAACATCATCTGTATAGTTCAAAAGAACAGTAGTGCATGTCAATGTGATTAAAGAAGAAATCGATTGCAATATGCATGCATATCACAGATGAAACGTCTGCAACTCATGCTTAAGAAGTAAACTGTCGAAATTTGAGCAGTAAGAGATCTCGTTTCTCTTGAACTGTAAATTTGTTGCAAGAAAACTCTCTGAGTAATCTTTTGAGTCTAAGAGAGAAATTAGCATAAAGATTGTGCTCTATGTATGTTGCATGCAACGTATACAACATATTTTTGATAGATTCGAACTGAACGCATCTGCGATCAAGAATGCTACGCGACATCAACTTCTTGAACTATCGAATAATCGTCGCGATCACGAAAGATCTCAGAGCAGCAGCAAGAATGATGATGAAAACGAAGTTTCTGAAGCAATTTAAAGTGACTAGAACACTCATTTTCTAACGTGCAATCAACGCGAACAAATTTGATACATAGTCTTAATCTTGTTGTTTCGACTGCGTGAAGCAGTCGTATAGATAGCGAGTAATTTTCTACCTCAGAGAGTTTTATTCACTTGATACACATAACACAAAGTTTCTCATGAGTCAATCTAATCGATATCACAAGAGTGTATGAATTTATTATTAATCATGCATTTAAACATGCAAATAAGAAGTTTGAGTCGCGAAAATTTAACGAACAGACAGATCATATTTTTCAATGATTGACAAGTGCAGTATGTAAGCAGTTAAAGAATCTGAAGATGCAGAACATACTGCTTGTTTTACAACTTTGCATATTGAAACTTAAGCAAAAAATTCAATCAATCTCTGATCATCAACATTAACATAGTGATGATCACTATTGAAGTAATGCACATAAGCATGCTAATTAATCTTGCGAGTTTAAAGAGCAAAGCATCATAAACTATGACTTCTTGATATTCTGACTGCAAGACTGTAAAAACTTCATAGTTGTGACATCATTTGATTTCATCATGAAACAAGAGAAGCTGCAATGATTTGCATCATACTTGTTAGAGAAGTCTTGCAATCAATGATGAAATCATGTGATGAGCATGCATAATCATGATGAGAAACTCAACTGAAAGTACTATACTGAATATTTACATGCTAAACTTAGTAATTCTGAAATTCATAACTTTTAAATAAAATATTGACTTGAAGTTGCAAAGTAGTGAGTCAATCAAAGCATTGCAAATTTCAAACAGTATTTCATCAGACTGTATGCAGATTTAAACTATTATATATTTAATGAGATTTGCATGATGTATTTGCAAATAAAGATTAATGAAATTATCATGAATGAGTTTCTTTGCATTTCATACATCTTTATCAATTATGTTGATTTATTAAAGCATCTTATAAACATTGACTTGCATTTGTAAGACATTAACACATTGTTGAAGTTACATTTGCAGCAAAGTGAAAGTGCAGCATCTCAGAAGAGTTTTCAATTCTTGCATGAAAAGATGAAGTTTATCGTTGTAACAAAGAATTTGAAGTTCTCTGCTTCAAGCACGCAGTTTAAAGATGATGCAACACTTAAGTTTAATGAGTTCAAGCAAAATGCTGCTTCATTCAATCTTACATGCTGATCATGCAAGAAGCTGAGATACAAAATCAATAATTTAATGTGTTTTAACTATGCATTCAGATAAGAAACTTGTAATCATGATGAAAAGATGAAAAAAGAGAAAGTCTGATATTCATTGTTGAATCATTAAATATAATTATGAAAAGATGATTATCACATACATTGATGATATCAGTATTGACAAATGTCTTTAAGAAAGTATGCAAAGCTCACTGTTTTATTGACTTTGAGATCGAGCAAAACTTTATATTGCAATCATGAGTAAAAGAGCATAAGTTATCAAAGAATCATGCAATTCTGAAACAGATTCAGATGATCAATGATCATTGAATTTTCTGCTATGATACACATCAAATTGATATCAAGTTGATTAATCACAAGAAAGTTCATAAGAGCTGAAACATTGAGTTTCATGCTGTGAACATGCAAGAATATAATATGATTCTTGATTATTTATGATTAAATGAGATTGATTTGAATATTTGTTGACGTAAGCATTGCTGATCATATTGAGAAAACAGCACTCAGCGTGCAAAGCAAATACAAATTGATCTGTGCAAAATATTGAAATTTATTGAGCTGACAATGCTTGCAGCTAAGAAAAGAGAAGAAACTTATGTAGTTTTGCTTTATTAACTGCTATTTACAGATAATTTATTACAGAATGCAAATCATCAGACTGCAAGATGCAATGCGCTTCAAGTGAAAGAATCAAAGATATTCTTTGCTATTCAAGATCTTAAGAAAGTATTTTCTGAGATTCTTTCTGATAGTTTGAACATGCATGATCAGATGAAATATTTCATTAATCTGATGAAGAGTAAAATGTCTTGCATTGAATCTATTTATAAAATAACACAAGATGAGTTCACTGCAATATGAGACTATTTAAACAGCGCGCTAAAGAAGAAATGAATTTATTCATCAAGTAGTTTTGCAAAAGCATCTGTATTGTTTATAAAGAAGTTGAACAAAAGTCTTCATTTATGCATGAACTATCATGATCTCAATGAAATAACAGTAAAGAACAATTACTCATTGTCTCTACTGTTTGAGATGCTGAATTGCTTTGCTCATGTAAAACATTTTATCAAAATTGATATTTGCAACATTTATTATTGCATTTGAATTTGCAAGAATGATGAATGAAAAATGACTTTTCATACATGTTATGATTAGTTTGAATATCAGATGATGCTCTTTGAATTAACAAATGCTTTTGTGATCTTTCAGTTTTATGTAAATCATGCACTTAAATCATTCATAAATATTTGCTGCATGATATATTTAAATGATGTCTTAATATACTTTGAGATGAAAGAGCAGCATTGAAAGCATGTGTGCAAGATTCTTTACATGCTACTGAAATATTGACTGTATATCAAGCTGTCAAAATGCACTTTCAATCATGATAAAATTATCTTTCTGAAATTCACAATAAAGCAAAGAAATATTCAGATGAAATAATCTTATATTAATGCAATCATTAACTGATTTGAGTTCAAGTCTGTAAAGAACATTTTCATAGTCTTGAAATTTATGAGATTTTATCAATAATTTATAAGAAAATTCTTTTAAATCATTGTGCTTTTAACAAATTTAATCAAGAATGTAAAGAAGAGAGTGATGTATTCACTCTTTGCAATGATGTTGAAAGCAAGAAAAGCTTTTGAAAGATTGAAAGAAATTTTTATTAATGCTTTCATTTTGAAACATTATGGTTGAAATGCAAATCTTTGCATGAAGATTGATGCATCAAATCATGAAGTTGAAGACGTGCTTAGTCAAAAGAGTAAGACTGATCAATGATATTTCATTGTATACTATAGTTATAAGTTCAAAGAAGCTGAAGTATGATGAGACATGCATAATAAAAAGCTGTATGCTATAGTTCTTGATTTTAAAAACTGATGATACTATCTTCAAAGTAACAAGCGATTCATATGTATAATAATAAATCATAATAATCTTTGTTACTTTATGATGATGAAGAAGTTTAATGTACAACAGATGCATTGAGCTGAGAAATTAGCTGCATTTGACTTTCATATAAAATATTGCAGAGACAAATTAAACTCTGCGAATGCATCATCAAAAAGACTCGACATCATGAAATTAAATGATAATGAGAAGAATAATAATTATTTTCTATCTATTTTGTGAAACAAACTTTGCAATCAGAAATGTCAATCTAAGCTGCTAAAAAATGAAGAAGTTTCAACAACAATCAAACTTACAGCATTAATAATACAATTGAATAACATAGTTATTGCAGATATTCAAGTCATGTGTTTGAATGAAAAAGTACTCATTAAATCTTGCAGAATTTTAAACACTGCGTTGTTTTAACTTCTGATTCATCAAATTATGAAGTTAAAAAGATTCTATTTGAAGATAAGTGAATTAATGACTGCGTGATTACTGAAGTTACAACAAAGAAATGTTTTTGTTGTGAATGAAAAGTGACATCAATGATTTGCATTTAGAAAGAATGAGCTTTCAAAATGAAGTATAAAAAATGATGAACTGCTACGTCGTGATCTTGCAGTCTATGTATTCAATGACTCTGCTACAAGAGATGAATTTCTGCATATGAATCATGATAATTTCAAAGCAGATCATTTTGCATGCATTTGTATTAAGACTGCAATAAGAAGAAAATATTATTGATTGAAAATGCTCAAAAAGATGACAAAATATGTTTGCATCTATTCAGATTATCAGCAAGTGCAAATGCATCATCATAAGTTTTATAAAGAGCTGATGTTTATATTTTCAGAGAGTGTGAATTCATTTCACATAATGATCATGAATTTCATAATAAATATGCTCTTTGCGAAGAATTCATACATCAAAAAAACAAGCAATGTTATATTGATAATAATAAATAAGTTAATTAAGCACGTAATTTATATTTCGATGATCAAAGATTTGAATGTCAAAAGACTTGTGAATTTGCTATGATGAAAATTTGTATTTCAGCATGAAATGATGCGAAGCATTATATCAAATCAAGACTCATTGTTTATCAATCATTTTTGAATCACTTTATGTTGACATCTTGAAATGAAGTGAAAGTTAAGCATTACATTTCATTCACAAATCAACGATCAAACAGAAAGATAAAATCAGATGCTTGAGCATTATCTGCAAGTATATTTCAATTATAAGATGAATAATTGATCAAAGCTTTTATCAATGATGATGTTTACATATAATAACAACGTATACACTAGTATTGAAAAAACTTCACATAAGCTTCTAAAGAAATACACTGCAAGCTTTGCAAAAACATCTGAGAACAAAGTTTTAAAGAAAGAAACATTCTTGATTATAAAGTGAGCAGAATGATTATGAAGTATCAGAGAACATTTAATGAAACTATGAAAGTAAGTAGCAGAGCAGCAAGCAAAGTATTATAATGTTCATCATAAAGCTGCAAGCTTTCAAATGAAAGATAAAGTGCTTCTGCAAAGTATAAACATTCATACATTTCATTTAAAGAAGAAGATTGATCATAGACAATTGAAATCATTCAAAATATTGAAGAAAATCAACATGCAAGCATATAAGCTTAAATTATCTGAGAAATATGATGCAATTTACTCAATTTTTCATGTTTCTTTATTGAAATTCTGACACTTGCGTGATAAGAATTTGAAGTTGCAGATTATTCTTGTAGAAGAAAAAGAAAAATGAAAGATAAAGAAGATACTTGATCAGTGAATCAAGAAAGAAAAGATTGAGTATTTAATTCAATGAACTGATTCATCTTTCTATGAAAACTTCTGAAAATCAATGAAAAATCTTAGCAATGTGAAGAAGATCATTGAAAACTATGAGATAGAAAGACAAGTACATCAATTAACTGCAAAAAAGTTCAAAAAAAAGAGAAATAAATCACATAAGAATCATGATTGAAAGAATATCAAAAGCATAAAGACATGAGTTTAAGAAGTTAATACTAAACTACAATTATAAAATCTTACGTAACATATGTCTTTTAAAAAAGAAGATGATGAATGTTGTAAAAGAATGAAGAAAAGAAGTGATCAATGATTGCAAATGAGAACATTGAAGTGAAGAGAAAAGTTATTTATTCATCAGCAAATTTCATCATGCATTACTTACTTCAGTTAATACTTACGAAATGAAGGCAAAGTGACGTGATGATGATGAGAAGTGATGAAAATGAGAGAAATGAGAATCTTTACTCAACTGTTAAATACAATCTCATATGCTGAAAGAAAAAACTACTCATTCTTTCATTATTGAAGATGAAAAGCAAGATGATTTCAAGTGTAAATGATGAGATGTTGAGTCATCACTTGCACAGCGTGACGCATTATCAGCTGAAGAAGACGTGAAACTAGATTCATCATGCAATCATACTTTTCTTTAAAGCAATGCTTGCATTTGCAAGCATGTTTGATGAAAGCACGACATATGTGAATCATCACTACGCTCAGATGATGAATGTAGCGACAACATCAAATCTTCTGATCATGATGATTTAATATATATCAACATTTATTAAAATATGCAAAGATAAATATGTTTATCAGAAATCATGAGTTCAGTTATCAATGCAGCAAATGTAAGAAAAGCAGAAGAAGCAGATGTAATAAACGTTGCAGCAATGATGATGATGATGATGATGTTGATACTGCTATGTCATTCATGTTAATTCATAAGCTGACTTACATCATAATAATGTTGCAACAAAAGAAGCTTATATCATGAATTGCAAACTATGCAAAATATGCATAGCAGATTTCATGCTTCATCAGTTTAAAAAAACAATACTCATGAAATAGTATGCTGAGATGAGACAAGAAGAAAAGAAAGAAAGAAAGAAAATGTCAGAAACTAAACTAGAAACTATTAATATAAAAGAATGATATTATTATTATTATTCAAGATGATCATGATCAACTTGAGTGACTTGATAGAATTTAAATACAAGATAATACATCAGATAATGTATAAGATAAAAGATAAAAAGTGAAAGAAAATAATGAAAGCTCAACTTTTATATACATGAATTGAGCAGAATCAAGACTAAACGATAGTTTTATTGACTTAAAATTGCAGAAGTTCATACATATGACTGAGATAATTAAAACAAAATTGCTGAGATTAAATTAAAATAATGATGATTAAATTAATGACTTGATTTATTGAACTATAAAGCAGATTTAATGAATCAAGATTATTTAAAATATCAACAATTTATGTTTTAAACTGAATTAATGATCTGACATCATGACAGTAGCTTTTCTCTTCAAGACTAAGCTTTTGCAAGATGATGAGAAGAAACAAGATGAAATGAGAAAAAATCAAAGACAAAGACTGAAATGAAACAAGAATTGATGTAAATGCATTTTAATGTGATGAAGCACAGATAAAACTGAAATAAATCTGAGTCACATTTGAGTCAGATCTAAACAAGATGTCTGAGTCAAATCTTGACAAGATCTGAAAGATGAAATGAGATGAAATGCATTTTAATATGATGATGCACAGTGAAGTTGAAATACATCTGAGTCATATTTGAATCAAATTTAAATGAAATGTCTGAGTCAGATTTAAACAAGATCTGAGTCAGATCTGAGTAAGAAAGAAATGAAATGCAGTTTAATATAATGATGCACAAATGAAATTAAAATACATCTGAGTCACATTTGAGTTAAATTTAAACAAGATCTGAGTCAGATTTGAGTTAAATTGAAATGATGAAGATTGAATTTAAAGTTCTTGACATTGACATTAAGATATTACATATGACAGTACATGTGATTCTTCGACGACAGAGTTGACGAGATGATATTCATTGAGCATTTGCTCACAATTATTCAGAAGATGAAAAGACTTTCAAGTAAAGAAGTAATTTTCTCAATCAACATAATACTTAAGCAGAAATGAATTATAGCATCTATCATGCTTGAAGTTTAATATGCTGTTTACATATCAGAATCTTTTGTCATTCTTGATGATAATGAGTTCTTAAGATTTCTGATGTTGATTTGAAAGAAAGTCACTTGTAATATAATTCAAAAGAATGACATGAAAGATTGAATGAATCTTCATGAATGTTAAAAAATTTAACTTGATGATCAGAGAATTATTCTTGAAAACACGCTTGATCTTGAAGAAATCAACATTATGATCATTTAACTTGACAGTAAAGCGAGCAATGCTGAGATTGCAAGCATTCAATCAGACTTCATCTTCAACGAAGTATTTAAAACAAGAACAATGAGAGAGATTAACATTGAATTTGTAAATGATTTAAGCTATAAGCATCTCATTATGTAGATACTCAGTTAATTTCTTCATCTTCTTAATGAACTCTTTGACATTGATTAACTTGTTTCAAGCTTGAGATGTAAAATTCTTGAACAAAGACTCAGAAAACTTGAAGTTTAAACGTAAGTTCTGATTCAAATTGATCAAGAAGAATGATGTTAAAGTGATTGATGATGATGTGTTATTAATGATGAATTCAACTTCAGAAAGTCACTTAACTTAATCATTCTGCATGTAGTTGACGAAGACTCAAAGATAATGCTTCATGACAGCATTGACTTTCTCAATTTGATCATTGATTTCAAAGTGATACATTGTTGATAACTTAGCATCTATCTTCAATATTTTACACATATGCTTTCAAATATTGAAGATGAATTGTATGTCTCAATCAGACATGAAGAACTCAAGTAAATCATGATGTTTTCAAACATAAGCATAAAAGCAGTTAATAACTTCTTCAACTTTCATAAAAGTGATAAGAACTAAATGTCTTATTTTGATAAAATAATCAATGAAGACTAGAACATATTTATATGTGATATTCATGAAGATACTGAGCGATAAAGAATTTATATAATTCATGAAGATATTACATCAACGATGTTTAAAGACTGAAAGAAAACACAATCATTCTTAAGTTCATTGTTTAAGGAACTTGAAACATGTGTACATGTGATAGTTTTGTATGAAGCATTAAACATATTTATAAATGTTTGATCATCAGTAAACTTAATTGATCAGTTCATAACTTTTTGCTCTTTCTGAATGATCATTGATGATATTATCATGAGTAAGCTGAATGATATGAAGATATAGTTTATTTGAGTTAAGCACATACTTTCTTTCTTGAAAGTACAAATGATTCTCATGTTCTTTACACTCAACTAAAGAAATCTTGTTGTGATGTCATGCTTCATTGTGAAGTGCTTCAATTATCTGAGCTGCAAATTTGTCATTGATTTCAACTTGCTTTTACAATGTCTGAGTGAAAATGTCAGCAGAATCTTCATCAAGATTCAGAATGTCTTGATTTAGCTGAAACTTGATATTTTTAACATTGAATTCTTTAATTTCTAAATTCATGAAGATTAAAATTTACAAAGATGCTGAAATAATTAAAAACAGATGTAACTGAACTGAATCTAAAGTGATGATTTGTGACTGAAGCTTCATGACTTTAATGTTAAAAATGTTAAAGATGAGATTCTCAACAATATTGAAATCTAAAACATGAATTTTCAGAATTGTCTGATGTTGATATTGATGTCAAGAATTGAATGTATTTTTCTCTTTAAAGAAATTTTCTGAGCAATGTGTCAAAGCATTCAACTTATCATCAATCTTGTTAAAATGATAAGTGATGTGATAGTTGAATTTAAACAGAAACTCACTTCAATGAGCTTGATGATAACTCAACTGCTTAATTGACATAAAATACTTAAGATTTTTAAGATTTGTGATCATTTCAACAGAATAGATAAAGTCTTCAAGTTCTGATTATCATTTCTTGAAAGCACAAATAATGATCATGAGTTTTTTATCGTAAATCTTGTAGTTACACTCGACTGAGTTATGCTTCTTTGAAAAGTAAGCGACTGAATGAAGAATTTTATTTTCATCATATTGAGAAAGAATGTTTTTGAATACATAGTTTGAAACATTGATTTCTATTACAATCTTGTGATCTGAATTATAGTAATGAAGAATAATCTTGAAAGTGAAGATTTTAAAAATGTTGAATGCAATCTGACATTTCTGAAATCAGACAAAGAGTACATCTTTTCTGATAAAACGAGTGAGCGAGATAGTTATTCTACTATAGTCATAGATGAATCTTTTATAGAAGTTCATGAAATTTAGAAAACTTTGAACATCTTTAACGTTGATTAAGATGAATGAGTTGACAATGATGTTTATCTTAAAAGAGTTCATCTTAATTTCTTCAATGATGATTATCAATTCTAGATATGAGACTTGAGTGATGTGAAACTTGCATTTGATTATATTCATCTGAAGATTTGCTTCTCACAGCTTTCGCAGAATGAGCTTGACATGAATCTCATGCTTGAGTTCATTATTGAAATAGATCAAGATGTCATTCAGATAAGCTGTACAGAACTTATTTAAATGTTTGCAAAAAGTATTATTGATGTACTTCTGAAATGAGACAGACTCATTACATAAATTGAAGAGCATAACTAAATACTTGAATAATTCAAATCAAGTGTAAAAGATGATGAAAGCTTTATTTTCTTCTTTGATTTGAAGTTAATTGAACGCAGAAATGATATTCAGCTTAATAAAAATTTTAGCTCAATTTAAATGATTCAGCGTTTCTGAAATCAGAGACAGAGAAGATTGATTCTTAACTGTGATAATGTTCAAATCTCAATAGTTCATGCAGAAGCAAAGTTCTTCTTTGAGTTTCTTGATGAAGAGAATAGAGATAATCGTCTGAAAGTGACTGACTTGAATGAAATCTTTGTTCAGATTTTCATTCAGATAACGTTGAAGTTTTAGAATTTTATCATGACTCATGTCATACAAAGCAAAGACTGAGAATTGAGTATCTTCTTTAAAATGTATGACATGATCATGAGTTTGATGCAAAAACATGATATCAACATTCTTCTTGAAGAAGACATTTAAAAACTTAAAATATCTGAATGATAAAATTGTAACTGAATCGATGTTCTTACTTTGTTAATAAACTTCAAGATCTTCTTGTGTCATAAATGCAGTCAAATGAAATTTCTTTTTCATTTGATGAAGATTCAAATGATGATTCTTATCATACATACTGTCTTGAGAATGAAATGAGAACTGAGCAAGAGTTGAGCTGTTCTTTGAACAGATAGTCAAAGTCGTGTGACGTGATTCTGACTCATCAGAATTTAGATTAAAAGACGAGATTGACTTAAAATTCAAGAAGACATCGATTTTCTTTAAAGTGATGTTAAACACTTCAATGTTTTTGACATGAGTAACATGATCAAAGCTTCAAACTTTCAACTTAATTATGTCAAGTTGTATAAAAGATTGATTGAATTAATCTGCTTGAAGAACAACAGAAGTTTTAAAGAAGAAAGAATTTCAACACTTGATTTTTAATGAGTATTCTTTTTGAATGACTTGAAGAATACAACTAAAAACTTCTTGTTTCAGATGAAAGACAAGATTGAATAAGATTTGTTTTTTGTAAACAAACTGAGTATTAGTTGACTTTTTGTAAGTGAATGAAAAGTTATATTACTTCTTGTGAGTAAATGAGAAACTAAGTTACTTCTTGCAAGTGAATTGAAGACTGAATTGCTTCTTGTGAGCAAACTGAAAACTGAGTTACTTCTTTCAAGTGAATGAAAAACTAAATTACTTCTTGCAAGTAAACTGAGTGCTGAATTACTTCTTGTGAGCAATCTGTAGACTGAATTACTTCTTGTAAATAATTCATGAATTAAGTTGCTTCTTGTGAGCGAATTGAGAGCGAGACTGAAGAGAAGCTACTTTGTTAACTTCAAGCGAGAAATTTTCTTCTTATTGATTAAAATCATAGATCTTGATGAGAGATTAACAACAATGATTAAGACAGAAGAAGAAAAAAAAATGAGAATATTGTGTTCAAAATTAACATCAATGACGTGATAATGAAGTCATGATAAACTCATGATGATGAGATATTGACTTAATTCAATAACATAAAAGAATAGTCTTTTGAGATGTTTATTGAGAATCATTGTGATTTCAATGACATGAATAATGTCATCAATTAAAGTGACTTGATCATCAAATTCTCAAAGTCTGCAAGAATGAATTAATTGATGCAAGAAGAAATGATGTTGTTGTGTGAAGAATTTATTCATAAAGACATAAGCAGAGACTTCACTATTAATCAAAGTGAGAACGAGAACTTTAGATTGAGCTTGACGTAGAATACAAAATACTATCATGTGATTATTTTTGAATGTCAAATTGAATTCAAAGAGTTTCAAAACAGATTTAGCAGAAAACTTTCTATATGATTGAAGTGAGAATGAAAAGATTGAAACTAGTAGACAAGATGATATATATACAGATTTCTGAACGTGATTTAACTCAGAAACTAAACTATTCTTGCAAACAGCAAAACTTCTTTATTTATACTGATGATGTCATTGTTGTAAATGTTCATGATATGCAGAGTGAAGAACTTTTTATTTGAGCATTCTTTAACAATTTTGCTTGAATGTTGCAACTTGCAGTAGTAGCACATCTTTCACTTGTTGCAGATTTTCTTGATTTCAGAAATGATCAGAATCTTATCTTGAATGATGACAATGACAAAGTTTAAATTCATTGATTCATTAAGAAACAAGAGAGAAAAAGATGAAGATACTGTTAAAACAACAGTCACAGAAATGATGATCTTTGAACTCAAAGAATTACTAGTCAATGCAAAGATGTTCTTGACTTTGATGAATGAAACAATGATGAAGATGAAGTGAGATTAATGATGCTTAAGCTGTTGAAGCTCTTCGTTGATGTCAGAGAATGCTTGAATTCATTGATGAAAAATCAATGATTGAGTTTCATTGAAATTTCATCAGAAAAAAACAATGACTTGAATGAAATAATTGACATTGTGCTTCAAACAATCAATCAATGAGAAATCTTTCATCAAAGAACATTCTTTCTTTTGATAGAAAAGATTGTAATAATCAACAAAGTTATTCATGTCTTGCTTCAAAATTTCGCGAAGATATAAATGAGCATCTTCTATCTTGAAAGAATTGTCACAGCAATGATGTAACTTATGTTATCAATTTGTGAAGATGAAAATGATACAAAAATCATTGACTTGATATTGATTCACTAGATTGTAAGTCTTCTTATTTATGATGAATCATGACTTGATATAGATGATCTTGACTCAATGAAAGAAATAATGATTGTCGTTCACATTCATGCATTATGTCAGATTCTGCTTTCATGCATTCAATCAATCTTTGTTTCTCTCATATTCAGATATGTTGAGAAGTTTCTTGAATCTAGAAGCGATGAAGACAGCAACAGAGTTTGCAGAAAAGTGAATAATGAAGAAAGATTGATTGTTCAAGATTTGTGTAATGATCTGAGTTATCATCACAAGAAACTGAGAATTCAACTTTATATAAATTGAAGAATTAAAAACAATGAATGAAAATGAAATGATGATATCATGTTGTTGAACTTGATTTTGAAGCTCTTGCATTGCACGAAAGATCTCAACTGAATTTTCAATCATACTTTAAGTGAACTGTTCAACAGCATGCTCATCATCAATCAAGAAATTGTGAGATAACTTCATTTAAACGAAAGAATAACTAGATGAGATTTCAACGTATAAAAACATTGCAGAAAGTGTTGATCTTTTGTAATGTCAAAGACTAGACTAGAAACTATCAATATAAAAGAATGATATTATTATTACTACTCAAGATGATCACGATCAACTTGAGTGACTTGATAGAATTTAAATACAAGACAATACATCAAATAATGTACAAGATGAAAGATAAAGAGTGAAAGAAAATAATAAAAGCTCAACTTTTATATACATGAATTAAGCAGAATCAAGGCTAGACAGTAGTTTTATTAACCTAAGATTGCAAAAGTTCATGCACATGACTGAAATGATTGAAACAGAATTGCTGAAACTAAATTAAGATGATGATGATTAAATTGATGACTTGATTCATTGAACTGCAAAGCAGATTCAATGAATTGAGATTATTTAAAATATCAATGATCTATGTTTTAAACTGAGTTGATGATCTGACATCATGACAGAAAATAAAGCTGAAGAATTAATATCAACAATCTTGCATTAACTCTGTTTATGCTTGTTAACATGATTAATTTACAACACTTTTACACAGATACTAAAGTGTTGAAGATGTCATTACTATGCTATCAGCTATTGAAAGACATAATAATGCTATGAAAACTTAAGAATGATTGACATCAACAATTTTGCACTAGCTCTGTTTATGCTCATTAACATGATTAACTCACGATACTTCTACACAGATGTTAAAGCGCTGAAGAAGTTATTGTTATGCTGTCAGCTGCAAAAAGACAATATGATGTTATAAAGACTCAGAAGTTGAGTCTTTAAGAAGAAATGCAGTTGTGAGAATGCATCTCATTGACTATGAATGATGCATATTTGCAAGACTAGTTCACAAGATTAAATCAAAGAGATTAATGAATGAATAAAAATAATGACTTGACAGAAGATGAAAACTTTGCAAGCTTTTACTTTCATTTCTTAGTAATTAGTTTTATCATTAATAGAATGCTATCTTATTATCTTCTACTACGCAGTTTTATGTAGACTGATTGTTGAGTTGAATTTTGAGTTAACATTTTGAACTTGAATCGAGATTGAGTCAAGTTGCTCACATTTTCAACTCAATTCAAGTCGAATTACTCATATTTTCAACTCAATGCGACTCGATTCGACTGAGAATTGAGTCAATTTAACTCGACTCGTCAAGAACTCAAGCTTGACATCAAGAGAACTAAATATAGAAAATTTTCCGATTTTTGACTTTTGCATTACCTTTTTGCATTATCTTTTGATAGAAAGTCATAAAGAGAAACATGAAGATCATTTGATAAAGAGTCATGATGAGAAACATGAAGAGAAACATGAAGAGAAACATGAAGAAGAACATGAAGAAAAAACATGAAGATCGTTTGACTTTGATAGAAAGTCATGACGGAAAAACATGGTAGAAAGTCATGAAGAAAATCATGAAGACTGTTTGATCAAGCTATTTACATTTATCTAATATCTTGTCGAGTCAAGTCGAGTTTTCGAATTGAGTTATTGAGTCAAGCTTCTCAATTTGACTCGAGTTCTTGAATTCAACTTCTCAATTCAACTCAACACTTTTTCAAAAAAATTTCAACTCAATTCAACACTTTTCGAGTCGAGTACTTGACTTGACGCGATCAGTTTAGTTTCATGTAAAGAGATTTCGCTGTCTTACAGTTAACTTGTCTGCTTGAACTCAATCAAAGACATTTAAAAAATTCTGATATTTCAATAATAACTTAACTTTAATATCTTTTAAATTCTGAGCTGTTTTATTAATAAATGACACATTTATGATGTTTAAATCACATTAAGTGTAGATTAATCATCAAGTTGAGTTTCAAGTTGACATTTTGAATTCAACTCAATTCAAAGTTGAATTGCTCACATTTTCAACTTAATTCAAGTTGAATTGAGCATATTTTCAACTCGACTTGACTCGTCAAGAACTTGAGCTTGATATTAAGAAAGTTAAATATAGAAATTTTTCCGCTTTTTTGCATTATTTTTTTGCATTATCTTTTTGTATTTGATAGAAAGTCATGACGAGAAACATGAAGACTGTTTGATAAAGAGTCATGATAAAGAGTCATGATGAGAAACATGAAGACTGTTTGATAGAAAGTCATGATAGAAAGTCATGACGAGAAATATGAAGACTGTTTGAAAGAGAGTCATGATAGAAAGTCATGATAGAGAGTCATGAAGAAAAAACATGAAGACTGTTTGATAGAAAGATTTGATAGAAAGCTATGACGGGAAATCATGAAGACTGTTTAATAGAAAGGTTTGATAGAAAGATTTGATAGAAAGCTATAATAAGAAATCATGAAGACTGTTTAATAGAGAGATTTGATAGAAAGATTTGATAGAAAGTCATGATGAAAAATCATGAAAACTGTTCAATCAAGTTATTTACATCTATCTATCTACTTCTTGTCAAGTCAAGTTGAGTTATTGAGTTGAGTTGTTAAGTTCAGCTTTTCAACTCGACTTGAGTTCTTAAGCTCAACTTTTCAACTCGACGCGATCTGAATTCAAAAATCTTTCAACTTGATTCAACACTTTTCAGATTAAGTACTTAACTTGATGCAATCAGTCTAATTGAGTGTTATAAACAATTTTTCTATCAATGTCTTTGATGAATATAGCAAAAATCTTTGTATGATTCTTCTTTGATCATTTTATTAATGCTTGAAAAGAGATAATGTTGATGTTTTGAATTGAGAATGATTCTTTCTGAATAATCAAAACTGAGTACTTAAAAATCTTAAAAGTATTTAAAAAAGTTAAAAAAGTTAATTTTAATCAGTTAAAAAACTTCATATTTAACAAAATTGAAGAAATCGAAGTTGATTATGATCAACTTAAAAGCTTTGCATTAAACAAGATTAAAAAACCGAAATAAAAGTATTTAATTAATCAGAAAATATGATAGTATCATGATGCATGTTTAATAATATTTCATTTTCATTCATTTAAAGTTTGTTCAATATAACTTCATGATGTTCAATATCAGTTATCAGCATTGATATAATCAGTTTCTTATGACTTTTAATTGTAAGATTGAGTAAAATCTTATGAATAATGTTGAAATCATGTCTAAATATTCAATCTAATCATATCATGAGTGAAATGTTTGATTCAATAAAGATAGCTATAACTAGAACTTTAAGAATACAGAAGAAAGAAAGTATAAAAGAAAAGAAAAATACACTCTATATAGTAGTTACTCAGATTCGACGCTAGTCTCAAAGAAAACGTGTTGAAACACAAGAAAGATGTTGATTTGAAAGATGTTTGTGACATAAAGAAATGTGTTTGTCATAGACATCTATTAATTACTCGTAACACAAAGAGAAATGTTTGTTTAAAAGATAATAGAAGCTGATTAGAAAATGTTAGAAAAGAAAAAAGATGCTGAGTCATATCTGAGTCAAATTTGAGTCAGATTTAAATCAGATCTTAACTAAATCTTGACTAGCTTTAATTAATATGTAATTAACTCGCTAACATTGATTGTATAATGATTAGAATTAAATCTTTGATCTTATTCAATTCTGATGCATTTGTAACATTATTTTTCTCTTCAAAAATTCATGTTTGCATGAATGTTGTTTCATTATTTCAGTCATTTACTTCATAAATAATGTCTCATCTATGCTTATTGATCTGAGCTTCAATGATTTGCTTCGTCTTTTTCAATTGCTGATGATCAAAGATAAGAAATTCTTTCATTTGAATGATAATATCGTTGACTTTTTTAGCTTCAAAACGTTCGCAAGTTATCTTGTAGTTTATTGTATTTGAATTGAAACTCATTTGAAGGTGAAACTCTTTATTAAATTAGAATGAGATTATTGAGATTATTGAGAAGATATTGAAATTCTCGCTGAATTCAATCATTGAAAGTTATTTTGCTCAGTCATTCTGCATATAATTGCAGTAAATTCTTAGTTCGCGTTTCACATCTTGATTGACTCACTTTGATTAATCATTAATCTCAAAATGATAAACTGTTAATAAATTAGCTGTGATTCTTAGTCATTTGCAAAGACTTTGTTACATTGTTGATATGAATTGAGAGTTTCTGTTTGAAACAATAGAACTGAATAAATCATGAAGTCAATAAACGTTTCATAGCATGATTCAAACCGTTTCTTCGACTGAGATGTCATCATCTTCTCAATGACAGAAAACATAGTGATGTTTCTTGATGAAATAACATATGATTGTGCAAATAATGTTGTATTCTTCTGATAGAAGTAACTCAGTGATGAAGTTCATAACTATATCTTTTCAGCGTTTCTGTGAAATCGAAAGAGAATGATGAAATTCATTGATGCTATCTTTAGATGCTTTACTTTGTTGATAAGCATGACAGTTTCAAATGTATCTTCTAACTGTGACTTAATGATCTGATCAATAGTAGAAATGCTGAACTAGATCAACAATTCTTTTATTATTGAGATGAGAGATGAATGATTGATCATGAATTTTCTGCAGCAATTTCATATGCATATTTTCAGAAATTTATAGTAAGTCTTTTTTAAATAGAACATTATCAATGATCTTGCAGTTCTTCAGTTGAATGCTATGAAGTTTGAGCTTGTTTTCGCTTATAGCTTGTTTATACTCATTGCAGAGTTTATTCATTTAATTGACAATATATACTCATTGATAGAAATTAACTTCTGATTTGATAGCTAGAACATTTATTCTATCAGAGATCAGAATAGTCTGATAGTGATCTTCAGTACGTTGAGCTAATTCAAAGATATCTGCTATTGACATTCTGATTAAAGCATCGACTTTAATGTTTATTTTATCTGATTGAAATATGATCTGAAAGTTGAACTCTGATAGAATGTTTAGATAATTGACTTGATGTTGAGTTAACTGTTTATTTTTCATGAAGATTTTTAAAGTCTGATGATCAATGAATATTTGAATGAGTAATTTGATACATTTAAGCTTAAGTCTTCAATGTTTGAAACATTGAATAATGATCAGCAGTTTCTTGTCATAGATGTGATAATTGCATTCAGCGAAAATCATGCTCTTACTGTAGAAGACTATCGAGTGAAGCACACTTTCATCATCATACTGAAATAGTATTTCATCTTTTGTTACGAGCGTATCAAGACTGAACAAGGCTGAAGCTCTAATCAATTCGCAGTGAACGCTAGCGAGTTTTCTGCGTAATGATTAGAGCTAATCAGCGAGCTAGTCAGGTTTGACTCAGATATGACTCAGATATAACTCAACACTTTTTTTCTTTCTCAACATTCTTTTCTTTCATCAACATCTTGTTCATCTACATCACATTCTTTTCATGTCACAAACACATTTCTTTCGAGTCTAGCGCAGTCTCTGAACATTACATAAATAGAAGCTTTTGTATCAATCTTCTTCTGTATTCTTAATATTCAGTTATAGCTATCTTTAAAGATCAAGCACTATCAATTCTGATCTTCATTGATTGTATCATTTAGACACGATTCTGACATTATATTAAGAATTCGTTAATCACACGATACTGATCTCATTACTCATTCAACATACTCATCTAAACAGAACGAGTCTAAAGAAATTCATTTATTTGATGATCAACGATAATCGAAAGATAGAATAACACTAGAGAATTGAATAGAATCAAACGACAAGACTGTTTGAATTGCTAGACTACTTATCGCTCATTAAGTACACAAAGTTCACTCAATTACAAGAATCATGATAATGAATCTTCGTGAATTGCTCAAGAATCAAATCGATCGATAGATTCAATGATAAAGAATCTTCGTTGTTTGCTAGAGAATCAATCAAATCAATCAACAAACAAATCTCATTTTCTTTGTTGAAGATTAAACATCATTCTATACATCTTTTTTCTTCAATCGTCGAGCATCGTCATTCATTCAATTCTCTTTTCAAACAAATCTCATCATGTCTAGTCGTTCGTTTACTAAAAAGCGTTTCGAAGAATTTTAAAATCATTTCTCTCAAATCTTTGATGCTGATTCATCGAAATCACGAACGAAATCATCAAGTGCTGCATTATTCATTCATGAAGATGATGAATCATTCGTTGAAACGATAATACTCTTCGTATTCTACGAAATCTGAAAGACTTGAAGTCTAGTTCTTGATGAAGAAACAGATCAACTCTACGAGTTAGATAAACAACAAGAAGACGAAATTAAAGAGTTGAAGACTAAACTTCAAGCTAAAAAAACACTTCTTCTGATTTCATCTACTCTGAGCGTTCTAGATCTTAAAAAATATCTGATTCTTCGCTGTTTACTGATGAAAAGAATTCTACTTGAGAGAACTGATACGAAAAAATTCAGAATAAACTAGAGATCAACGTTGATCTCTTTTCTAATGAACGAGTCAAATTGAGCTATATACATTCTAGATTATTCAATGACGCAGCTGAGATCATTCAAGCTAGACGCGAACGTGACTGTGTCAATCTCTATAAAATCATCAAAGATATTTTGAAAGAGCTAGCTCAGTTGTTCGATGATTCGAATAAGAAAGTCAACTTTCGTAGAGAATACTACAACTTGATTCAAGAATTCAAGAAATTCAATGAATTTTATACTCAGTTTCAACATTTATCTTTCTATCTAGACTATTACGAGAAGCAACTGATCACTGATCTGAAAGATAAAATACATCTTCATCTTCGATTCATTTGAGTAGATCAACTAGTTCAATCTAATTCTCTAAAAGAAATTCGTTTCTATCTAATTCATTTGAATAATGATCAGCGAGTCATTCGAGAGATCAAGAACAAGATCAAACGTGTTGATGATTTTTCTAAGACTATCTTTCATAAAGTGACTATTGTCACTCAGTCAGTTGATCACTTGAAGTCTGATCAGCTAAAGTCGCGCGACGCGATTTTAACTAGCGTCAAAGAAGCAGACATTTTAGTCGAAAGCTGTTTCATATGTCATAAATCAGATCATAGCTTTAAAGAGTGCTTCAATCGATTTACTAGAATCAATGCAGTGAACAATGAATATGATCGCTTTGATTTCGATTCGAATTTCGATTCAAAAAACTAGTCATCTCTTCAAAAGTCATCAAAGAGATAAAGATTATATCTTTGTGCAAACTAGACGAAATTCTATCGAAAGAAAATTACTTTGAAAAGTCATTTCTAATTGACACTCATCTCATCTCTCAGAATCAATCTTTCAGCCTTCGTTTTCTAATAGACAGTGATTCAGTCATCTACACGATCATACATTCTAATCTAGTCAATAAAGTATGCAAGAAACTGAAAATTCAATCTATATCACTGATAAAAGAGAAGCTAATAAGAGATTATGATGAGAAAATATCTAAGAAGATCATCACTCATAAAATTCTATTCAATCTCATCATCAAAAGTCATAAGAAATTAACTGTATCAATGCTGATAGCTGATATCGATCATCATGAAGTCATATTGAGTAAGCTCTGAATGAATAAAAACGAAATATTATTGAATATGCGAAACGACATCATTGTTTTTTCGAATCAATTGAATACTTCTATTTCGATTTTTTTGATCTCTTTCAATTCAAAGCACTCAAGTTGATCGCGATCAACTTCGTCTTTTTCAATCACTCAGACTAAGATCTTTATGATGCTCAAATGATTCATTCGAAAAGAGTCATTCTTGATTCAAAGCATAAACGCAGCTTCGTTCAAAACATTGTTGAATCATTCAAAGAAGAACAAGATCAAAGTCTTTGCTCTATTCATGATGAACATAAATAGAGAAATCACGTACAATACTCAGTGCGATTTGAACGCTTTAAATGTCTCTTCAATCAATGAAACGACTTAGAATTTGAAAGATATTAAAGCGAAGCTGTCATTGAAATATCATGAGTTTCTAGATGTTTTTGATCGAGCTCAATCGAATAAACTACTCTCTCATCGCTTCTATGATCATAAAATTGAGCTCATCAGTGATTCAATACTCTCTTACTGTCGAGTCTATTGAATGTCTTTTGTCAAACTTCTGAAAGTAAAGAAGTACTTAAACGAGAATCTGTCGAAGAAATTCATCACTTCTAGTCAGACTCTCTATTTCTCTTTCGTTCTATTTACTCTTAAAGCAAATAAAGATTTTCGATTCTGCGTGAACTATCGAAAGCTAAATGTCATTTTCAAAAGAAATAGATACTCTTTATCGCTGATAAACGAGATCATTGATAAAATAGTGAATTGCAAGCATCTGACTAAATTGAACATCATATCAGCATTCAACAAACTTTGAATGCATCTTGATAGCGAGAATTACATCACTTTTATCACTGCTTTGAAAGCATATAAATACAAGATGTTATCATTCAAACTGACTAATGAATCGATCTTCTTTCAGCAATATATGAATGATGTTCTATGAGACTTTCTGAACGACTTTTGTCAAGTCTATCTAGATGACATTCTCATCTATAGCAAAACAAGAAAGAAACATAGAGATTACGTCAAACTAGTATTGAGTTGACTACGTGAAGCTGAACTGCAGATGAATATTCGAAAGTGCAAATTCAATGTAGAAGAGACTGTCTTTCTAGAAATCATCGTATCAGAACTAGATTTTCGTATGAATCTCAGCAAAGTGACAGTCATAGTCAGCTGAATCACTTCGATCAATCTAAAAGAAATTCAGAGCTTTATGAGATTTGTTAACTTCTATCGTTGTTTTATTAAAAACTTCTCGAAGCTAGTCAAATCATTCACTCAACTGACTAGAAAGAATACATCTTTTGTTTAAAACGAGATCTGTGTTCAAGTCTTTGATAATCTAAAGAAACAAGTCAGCTCGATCTCAATACTTCATCACTTTGATCTCAAACGACAAGCTATTCTGAAGATTGATGCTTCAAACTATGTAAAAGATGAAATACTATCTCAGTATGATGACAAGAAAGTTCTTCATTCAATGATCTTCTACAGCAAAAGTATGATCTTCGCTGAAATCAATTATCACATCTATGACAAGAAATTGCTAGTCATTATTCAATGCTTTGAACATTGACGACTCAAGCTGAAATGCACTGAATTACTCATTCAGATGTTCATCAATCATCAGACTTTAAAGATCTTCATGAAAAATAAACAGTTGAGTCGATGACAAGTCAACTATCTGAACATTCTATCGAAGTTCAACTTTCAGATCATCTTTAGATCAGACAAAATGAACACTAAAGTCGATGCTCTAATCAGAATGTCTCTAGCGAACGTTTCTGAATCAGCTCAGCGTCTTGAAGATCATTTTCAGACTATTCTGATCTTTGATAGAATTGATGTTCTATCTATTAAATCGAAAGCAAATCTCTATCAACGAGTACGAATGATCAATCAAACAGATGAGTTCTGCAGCGAATATAGACAAGCTATGAACGAAAACAAGCTCAAATTTCATATCACTAAACTGAAGAACTGCAAAATCATTGACGACGTTCTATTTAGAAAAGATTTACTGTGAATCTCTGAGAACATGCACACGAAATTACTACAAGAAGTGCATGATCAATCTTCAATCTCTCACTTCGACAATAAATGAATCATCAATCTAGTTCAGCGTTTCTACTATTGATCAGATTATCAAGCTACTATTCGATGATACATTCGAAACTGTCATGCTTGTCAGCAAAGCAAAGCTTCTAGAAATAGCATCAATGAACTTCATCATTCTCTCTCGATTTCACAGAAACGCTGAAAAGATATAGCTATGAACTTCATCACTGAACTATTTCTGTCAGAAAGCTATAATGTCATTTGCACAATCATATGTCGTCTCATCAAAGAACGTCACTATATTCTCTGTCATTGAGAAGACGATGACATCTCAGTCGAAGAAACGATTTGAATCATGCTATGAAACGTCTATCGACTGCATGATCTACTCAGTTCTATTGTTTCGAACAAAGACTGTCAATTTATATCAACTATATGAAAAAGTCTTTGCAAGCGACTGAGAATCACATTTAGTCTATTCACAGTCTATCATTTTGAGATCAACAATCAATCGAAACGAGTCAATCAAGACGTTGGACGCGAACTTAGAATCTACTGCAATTACATGCAGAACGACTGAGTCAAATGAATATCTATGATGAAATTCAGCGACAATTTCAATATCTTCTCAATCACTTTAATGATTCTCTTCTACTTCAATAAAGAATTTCACTCTCGAATGAGTTTCAATTCAGATACGACTGACTATGAAACAACTTGTGAACGACTTAAAGCTAGAAAAGCAGATGATATTGTCATTTGAATAAAAGAGTTATTGAACTTCGATCATCAACAATTGAAAAAGACGAAGCTGATCATTGAAGTTCAGATCAATAAACATAAACGAAACGTCATCTATGAAGTAAATGACTGAGTTTGACTATTTTTCAGAAACGTCAAGACAACGAGACTTTGCAAAGATTTGAAAGACAAACAGCTAGATCTCTATCAAATCACTGTCAAAGTGAGAATCTTCTATCATCTTCATTTATCAGTCAGCATGAAGCATTTGCATTCAATGTTCAGCTCGAAGCTACTGCAATTATATTCAGAAGACTTTCTATCAGAACAGCATTCAGAATCACTTGAATCAATCACTATCAAAGACGATGAACATTGAAAGATAAATGATATATTGAACTTCAGACGCTATCGAGATCGAATACAGTACAAAGTCAAATGAACAGATCTAGATAGAAACAACGAATGATACTATGTTGATAAAGAGAAATTCAATGACTCAGAGAAAGATTTGAATGAATTTCATAAGCTATATTCAAACAAATCGCGCTAAATATTGAAATAACTATCAACAAAAGTGAGCAAATGAACTACATTCATGCAAACATGAATTTTCAAAGAAAGAGATAATGTTACGAGCGTATCAAGACTGAACAAGACTGAAGCTTTAATCAATTCACAGTGAACGCTAACAAGTTCTCTGTGTAATGATTAGAACTAATCAGCGAGCTAGTCAAGTTTGACTCAGATATGACTCAGATATGACTCAACACTCTTTTTCTTTCTCAACATTCTTTTCTTTCATCAACATCTTGTTCATTTACATTACATTCTTTTCATGTCACTGTGAGAATACATCTTATCGACTATGAATAATGCATGTCTGCAAGACTAGCTCGCGAGATTAGATTGAAGAGATTAACGAGTGAATAAAGATAACAACTTGACAGAAGATGAAAACTCTGCAAGCTTTCACTTTCATTTCTTAGCAATTAGTTCTATCATTAATAGAATGCTATCTTATTATCTTCTACTACACAGTTTCACGTAAAGAGACTTCATTACTTCACAGTTTTAATTGCTTCATTTGCATGAAGCTGCTCAGTAAAAGATGTTGAACGTGCAGCGACTCACTAGAAGTTACATGATCGAAAGAAGCAATAACTTCTTTCACACTGAGAATTCATCATTTCATTAAAACAGATTTGAGAATCATGCATTTGAATACACAGATGAGAAGTTCAAGTCGCAAGAATCTAATGAACAGACAGATCATATTTTTTGATGATTAGCAAGTGAAGTATGTAAGCAGTTAAAAAATCTGAAGACGCAGAACATACTGCTTGTCTTGCAACTTCACGTATTGAAACTTGAGCGAGAAACTCAATTAATCTCTTATCATTGACATCAACATAGTGATGATCACTATCAAAGTGATGCACGCAAGCATGCTAATTGATCTTGCGAGTCTAAAGAGCAAAGCATCATGAACTATGACTTTTTAATGTTCTGACTGCGAGACTGCAAAGACTTCATAGTCGCGACGTCATCTAATTTCATCACGAAAGAAGAGAAGTTGCGATGATCTGTGTCATACTTGTCAGAGAAGTCTTGTAATCAGTGATGAGATCATGTGATGAGCATGTGTAATCATGATGAGATACTCAACTGAAAGTACTACACTGAATACTTACGTGCTAAACTTAGCAATTCTGAAATTCATAATTTTCAAACAAAACATCAACTTGAGATTGCAAAGCAGTGAGTCAATCAAAGCATCGCGAATTTCAAGTAATATTTTATCAAACTGTATGCAGATCTGAACTATCATATATTCAATGAGACTTGCATGATGTACTTGCGAATGAAGATTAATGAAATCATCATGAATGAGTCTCTTTGCATTTCATACATCTCTATCAATTATGTTGATCTGCTAAAGCATCTTATAGACATTGACTTGCATCTGCGAGACATTGATGTATTGTCGAAGCTACATTCGCAGCAAAGTGAAAGTGCAACATCTCAGAAGAGTTTTTGATTCTCGCATGAAAAGACGAAGTCTGTCGCTGCAACAAAGAATTTGAAGTTCTCTGCTTCAAGCACGCAGTTTAAAGACGATGCAACACTCAAGTTCAGTGAGTTCAAGCAAGATGCTGCTTCATTCAATCTTATGTGCTGATCATGTAAGAAGATGAGACACAAGATTGATAATTTGATGTGTCTCAACTACGCATTCAGACAAGAAACTTGCAATCATGATGAAGAAATGAAAAAAGAGAAAGTTTGATGTTTATCATCAAATCATTAGATATAACTACGAAAAGATGATTATCACATGCATTGATGATATTAGTATTAACAAATGTCTTTGAAAGAATGCATGAAGCTCACTGTCTTATTGACTTTGAAGTCGAGCGAAATTTTATATTGCAATCGTGAGTAAAAGAGCATGAATTATCAAAGAATCATGCAATTCTGAAACAGATTCAGATGATTGATGATCATTGAATTCTCTGTTATGATATACATCAGATCAATATTGAGTTGATCAATCATGAGAAAGTTTGCAAGAGCTGAAACATTGAGTTTCATGCTGTGAACATGCGAGAATATGATATGATTCTTGACTATTCATGATTAAATGAGATCAACTTGAATATTCATTGACGCGAGCGTCGTTGATCATATTGAGAAAACAGCACTCAGCATGCAAAGCAAATATGAATTAGTCTGTGCAAGACATCAAAATTTGTCGAGCTGACAATGCTTGCAGCTAAAAAAAGAGAAGAGACTTATGTAGCTCTGTTCTATCAGCTGCTACTCACAGATGACTTATCGCAAAACGCAGATCATCAGACTGCAAAATGCAATGCGCTTCAAGCGAAAGAATCAGAGATACTCTTTGCTATTCAAGATCTCAAGAAAGTGTTTTCTGAGATTCTTTCTGATAGTTTGAACATGCATGATCAGATGAAACATTTCATTGATTTGATGAAGAGCAAAATGTCTTGCATCGAGTCTATTTATAAGATGACACAAGATGAGCTCGCTGTGATACAAGACTATCTAGACAGTGCGCTAAAAAAGAAATGAATTCATTTATCAAGTAATTCTGCAGAAGCATCTGTGTTGTTTGTAAAGAAGTTGAACGAAAGTCTTCATTTATGCATGAACTATCGTGATCTCAATGAAATAACAGTAAAGAACAATTATTCATTGTCTCTACTGTCTGAGACGCTGAATCGCTTTGCTCATGCAAGACACTTTATCAAAATTGATATTCACAACGTTTATCATCGCATTCAAATTCGCAAAAACGATGAATGAAAAACGACTTTTCATACACGTTATGATCAGTTTGAATATCAGATGATGCTCTTTAAACTGACAAATGCTTCTGCAATCTTTCAGTTTTATGTAAATCACATGCTTAAGTTATTCATGAATATTTGCTGCGTGATATATCTGAATGACATCTTAGTATACTCTGAGATGAAAGAGCAGCATTGAGAGCATATGTGTAAAATTCTTCGCGCGCTACTGAAATATCGACTGTATGTCAAGCTGTTGAAATGCACTTTCAATCGTAACGAAGTTATCTTTCTGAGATTCGTGATAAAGTGAAGAAGTATTCAGATGAAATAGTCTTGTATCGATGTAATCACTAGCTGATCTGAGCTCAAGTCTGCAAAGAACATTCTTGTATTCTTGAAATTTGCAAGATTTTATCGACAATTTATAAGAGAATTCTTTCAAATCATTGCGCTCTTAACAGATTTAATCAAGAATGCGAAGAAGAAAGCAATGTGTTCACTCTTTGCAATGACGTCGAAAGCAAGAAAAGCTTTTGAAAGATTGAAAGTAATCTTTGTTAATGCTCTCATTTTGAAACACTACGATTGAAATGCAGATCTTCGCATGAAGATTAATGCATCAAATCGCGAAGTCAAAGATGTGCTTAGTCAGAAGAGCAAGACTGATCAATGACATTTCATTGCATACTATAATTATAATTTCAAAGAAGCTAAAGTATGATGAAACACGCATGACAAAGAGCTGTACGCTATAGTTCTTGATTTTAAGAATTGATGACACTATCTTTAGAGTAGCAAGCGACTCATATGTGTGATAACAGTCACAATAATCTTCGTTACTTTATGATGATAAAGAAGCTCAACGCACGACAGATACGTTGAACTGAGAAATTAACTGCGTTTGACTTTCATATAGAATATCGCAGAGACAAATTAAACTCTGCGAATGCATCATCAAGAAGACTCGACATCATGAAATCAAATGATAGCAAGAAGAATAATGATTATTTTCTATTTACTTTGCAAAACAAACTTCGTAATCAGAAATGTCAATCTGAGCTGCTAGAGAATGAAGAAGTTTCAACAACGATCAAACTCGCAGCATTGACGATGCAACTGAATGACATAGTCATTGCAGATACTCAAGTCATGTGTTTGAATGAGAAAGTACTCGCTAAATCTTGCAGAATTCTAGACACTGCATCATCTCAACTTTTGATTCATCAGATTATGAAGTCAAAGAGATTCTATTTGAAGATAAGTGAATCAATGACTGCATGACTGCTGAAGTTATAACAAAGAAACGTCTTTGTTACAAACGAGAAGTGACGTCAATGATTCACATCTAGAAAGAATGAGTTTTTGAAATGAAGTATGAGAAATGATGAACTGCTACGTTGTGATCTTGCAGTCTATGTACTCAATGACTCTGCTACAAGAGATGAGATTCTGTGTATGAATCATGACAATTTCGAAGCAGATCATTTTGCATGCGCTCATATTGAGACTGTGATAAGAAGAAAATATTACTGATCGAAAATGCTCAAAAAGATGACGAAATATGTTTGCATCTGTTCAGACTGTCAGCGAGTGCAAATGCATCATCATAAGTTTTATGAGAAGCTGACGTTTATATCTTCAAAGAACGTGAATTCATTTCACATGATGATCATGAATTTCATAATAGACATGTTCTCTGCGAAGAATTTGTACATCGAAAAAACAAGCGATGCTATATTGATAATGATAGATAAGTTGATCAAGCACGTAATTTATATTTCGATGATCAAAGATTTGAACATCGAGAGACTTGCGAATCTGCTATGACGAGAATTCATATCTCAGCATGAAATGATACGAAGCATTATATTGAATCGAGACTCACTGTTTATCAATCATTTCTGAATCACTTTATGTTGACATCTTGAAGCGAAGCGAAAGTTAAGCATTACATTTCACTTGCAAATTAACGATTAAACAGAAAGACAGAATCAGATGCTTAAGCACTATCTGCGAGTGTATTTCAATTACAAGATGAATAACTGATCAGAGCTTTTATCAATGACGACGTTTGCATATAACAACAACGTACACGCTAATATCAAAAAAACTTCACATGAGCTTCTAAAGAAATACATTGCGAGCTTCACAGAGACATCTGAGAATAGAACTTTAAAGAAGAAGACATTCTTGACTATGAAGTGAGCAGAATAACTACGAAGTATCAGAGAACATTCAATGAAACTATGAAAGTGAGTAGCAGAGCAGCAAGCAAAGTATTATAATGCTCATCATAAAGTTGCAAGCTTTCAGATGAAAGACAAAGTGCTTTTGCAAAGTATAAACATTCATACACTTCAATCAAAGAAGAAGATTGATCACAAATAACTGAGATCATTCAGAATATTGAAGAAGATCGACACATAAGCATATAAGTTTGAACTATCTAAGAGATATGATGCAATTCACTCGATCTTTCATGTCTCTTTATTGAAATTCTGACACTTGTGTGACGAGAATTCGAAGTTGCAGATCATTCTCATAAAAGAGAAAGAGAAATGAAAGATAAAGAAGATACTTGATCAGCGAATCAAGAAAGAAAAGATTGAGTATCTAGTTCAATGAGCTGATTCATCTTTCTATGAAAACTTCTGAGAATCAATGAAAAATCTTAGCAATGCGAAGAAGATCATTGAGAACTACGAGACAGAAAGACAAGTACATCAGTCAACTGCAAAGAAGTCAAAGAGAAAAAAGAGAGACAGATCACATAAGAGTCACGATTGAAAGAGTATCAAAAGCGCAAAGACGCAAGTTTAAAAAGTTAATACTAAACTACAATTATAAAATTTCACGCAACATATGTCTTCTAAAAAAGAAGACGATGAACGTTGCAAAAGAGCAAAGAAAAGAAGCAATCAACAATCGCAAGCGAGAACATCAAAGTGAAGAAGAAAGCTATTTATTCGTCAGTGAATCTCATCACACACTGCTTGCTTCAGTCAATACTTACAAGATGAAGACGAAGTGACGTGATGATGACAAGAAGTGACAAAAACAAGAGAAATGAAAATCTTTATTCAACTGTTAAATACAATCTCACATGCTGAGAGAAAAAACTACTCATTCTCTCATTGTCAAAGACGAAGAGCGAGATGATCTCAAGCGTAAGTGATGAGATGTTAAATTATTGCTTGCGCAGCGTGATGCATCATCAGCTGAAGAGAACACGAGACTAGATTCATCACGCAATCGTGCTTTTCTTCGAAGCAGTGCTCGCATTTGCGAGCACGCTTGATGAGAACATGACACATGTGAGTCATCACTACGCTCAGATGATGAACGCAGCGACAGCATCAAATCTTCTGATCATGATGATTTAACATACATCAGCATTTATTGAAACATGCAGAAATAGATATGTCTATCAGAAGTCGTGAGTTCAGTCATTAATGTAGCAGACGCGAGAGAAGCAGAAGAAGCAGACGTGACAGATGTTACAGCGATGACGACGCGAAGAAGAATGTACATTTCAAGAAAATGAGCAGACTTCGTGAGCATGTTAGCATGATCTCAATGAGCGCGAATGCTGCTACTTATCATGATAGTGATGATGATGATGATGTTAATACTGCTATGTCATTCACATTAATTCATAAGCTGACTTGCATCACAACAATGCTGCAACGAAAGAAGCTCATATCATGAGTTGCAAGCTATGCAAGATATGTATAGCAGATCTCATGCTTCATCAGTTTGAAAAAGCAGTACTCACGAAAGAATATGCTGAGACGAAACAAGAAGAAAAGAAAGAAAGAAAGAAAGCAAAGCTGAAGAATTGATATCAACAATCTTGCACTAGCTCTATTTATGCTTGTTAGCATGATTAACTCACGACACTTCTACACAGATGCTAAAGCGCTGAAGAAGTCATGACTACGCTATCAGCTACAAGAAGACAATACGATGCTATGAAGACTCAGAGATCAAGTCTTTAAAAGAGAATGCAGTTGTGAGAATGCATCTCATCGACTATGAATGATGCATGTCTGAAAGACTAGCTTGCAAGATTAGATCAAAGAGATTAACGAGTGAATAAAGATAACAACTTGACAGAAGATGAAAACTCTGCGAGCTTTCGCTTTCGTTTCTTAGCAATTAGTTCTATCATTAATAGAGTGCTATCTTATTATCTTCTACTACGCAGTTTCACGTAAAGAGACTTCGTTGCTTCACAGTCATAAACACATTTCTTTCGAGCCTAGCATAATCTCTGAACATTACATAAATAGAAGCTTTTGTATCAATCTTCTTCTGTATTCTTAATATTCAGTTATAGCTATTTCTAAAGATCAAGCACTATCAATTCTGATCTTCATTGATTGTATCATTTAGACATGATTTTGACATCTTTTACATAGTCAAAGACATTGATTTTCAGAATAGTCTGTCGTTTTGAATCGAAATGTCGTAGTACTGAGATCAAGCTGATCTGTTTCTTTAAATTGTCAAAAGCTTGAACACAGACTTTGTTTTAAACAAAAGACGTGTTTTTTCTAGTCAGTTGAGTGAATGATTTAACTAGCTTCGAGAAGTTCTTAATGAAATGACGATAGAAGTTAATAAATCTCACGAAGCTCTGAACTTTTTTTAGATTGATTGAAGTAGTTCAGTTAACTATGACTTTCACTTTGATAGAGTTTATATGAAGATCTTGTTCTAACATTATGACTTTTAAGAAAATGATTTCTTCTACATTGAATTCACACTTTCAAATATTCATCTGTAAATCAGCTTCTTGTAGTTGATTCAATATCATTTTGACATGTTGTTTATGTTCTTGTTGAGTTTTGCTGTAGATCAAAATGTCGTCTAGATAGACTTGACAAAAGTCATTTAGAAAGTCTCATAATACATCATTCATATACTGTTGAAACGAGATGAAATCATTGATAAGTTTGAAAGAAAGCACTTTTGATTTATATGCTTCTAAAGCAATAATAAAAATAGTGTAGTTCTCACTATCAAAGTGTATTTGCAGTTTGTTGAATGCAGAAATGATGTTCAATTGAGTTAAATGCTTGCAATCAACTATTTTGTCAATTATCTCATCAATCAGAGATAGAGAATAGCGATTTCTCTTGATAAAAGCATTGAGCTTTCAATAGTCAACGCAGAATTATAGATCTTCATTTGCTTTTAAAGTGAACAGAATGAGTGAGAAATACGAAGCTTTGCTAGAAATTATAAATTCTTTGAAAAGATTTTCATTCAGATATTTCTTTACTTTCTGAAGCTTGTAAAAAGACATTCAATATGCTTGACAGTGAGATGATATTAAATCACTAGTAAGCTTTATCTTATGATCATACAAATGATGAAATGATAGCTTGTCTGTCTGAACTCAATCAAAGACATCTAGAAAGTTTTGATATTTCTGTAATAACTTGACTTTAATATCATTTAGATTCTGAGTTGTTTCATTGATTGAGAAAATGTTCAGAACATTTAACTCGCATTGAGTGTTGTAAATGATTTTTCTATCAATGTCTTTGATGAACATAGCAAAAATCTCAGTCTTGTTCTTCTTGAAATGATTTAACAAAGTCTTGAAGAAAGTCATTTTTATGCTGCAAATTGAAAATGATTCTTTCTGAATGATAGAAACTGAGTGTTTGAGCATCTTGAGTGATTTGCTGTGAACTGCAAAAGAAATCAAAGTTGATCATGATCAACTTGAGTGCTTTGAATTTAACGAAATTGAAAAAACCGAAATAGAAGTATTTAATTGATCATTGAATACGATAGTATCATGATGCATGTTCAATAATATTTCATTTTTGTTCATTCAGAATTTGCTCAATATGATGTTATGATGTTCAAAGTCAGCTATCAGCATTGATATGATCAATTTCTTATGACTTTCAATGATCAAATTAGATAGAATCTTATGAATTATAATCTTCTGAGATAGCTTTTCATCATATTCTCATATCAGTTTCTTCTTAATCAGCAAAATAGATTGCAAGTTGAGTTTCTGATAAATCTTGTCAGCTAGATTGATATGTATCAATGTGTAAACGACGAAATCACTGTCTATCAGAGAACGCAGAGAGAAAGTTTTATTCTGAGTGATAAGTGATGTCTTGATCAGAAACGACTTTTCAAAGTAATTCTCTTTCGAAAGAATTTCGTCTAGATTGCACAAAAATATGATCTTTATCTTTTTGATGACTCTTAAAAAGATGATTAGTTTTTTGAATCAAAGTCAGATTTGAAATCAGAACAATTAAATTCATCTTCATCATTCAACACATTGATTTTAATGAGTTAATCAGAGTACTTCTTTGAAGTATGATCTGACTTGTGATAAATAAAACAGATTTCAACTTGTAGATCTGCATCTTTCGCGCTAGTTAAAATCGCGCTGCGCGATTTTGATGATTCATTGAATCTAGTTGATTCAATTTTTCTATGAGAGATTGTATGAATCTCTTCAGCAAAGATGATTAATTTAATGATATTGACTTTATTCTTGATCTTTCAAATGACTCACTGATCATTATCTAGTTGAATCAAATAGAAACGAATTTTCTTGAGAAAATCAGATTGAACTAATTGATCTATTCAAACGAATCGAAGTTGAGAGTTGATTTTATTCTTCAGATCAACAATCAGTTACTTTTCATGATAATTCAGATAGAAGAACAATTGCTGAAACTAAGTATAAAATTCGCTGAACTTCTTTACTTCTTGAATCAGATTGTAGTATTTTCTACGAAAATTGATCTTCTTATCAGAATCATTAAACAACTGAGCGAATTCTTTCAAAAGATTCTCAGCGAACTCATAGAAATTGACATAGTCACGTTCTCATTTAGTCTGTGTGACTTTGACTGCGTCATTGAATAGTCTAGAATGAACATAGTTTAAAGTAACTTGTTCACTGAGAAAAAGATTCGCATTGATCTCAAGCTTATTCTGAATTTTCGCATATCAGTTCTTTCAGATCGATTCAACTTCATCAGTAAACAAAGAAGAATCTGATATCTTCTGAGAATGAAATTTATCAAAATAAATTGAATTGAAAAAGATGATTTCTCTAGTTACTTAAAGCTTTTCTTCTAACTCTTGATTCTTATCTTGAATTCTTAGATTGACTTTGTTTGATTGCTGTTTAGCTCAATCAAGCTTCTCGTAATGAATCTTTCAAACTTCGTCGCTGATAATCTGATCAAATAGATTTAAAGCTTTGACTTCAAGATTTCATTAAATTTGAAGATTGTTAAAAGCTTGCAGAAATAGTTTTGAATCTGCTTTGACTTAATGAACTAACTGTGCAATATTCTTGATTTTTCAGAGCGTTGTAATCTCATTAGTCTCAGTGAAAGTGTTGAGAGTCGAGACGAATTTACATCTATTTCATATGACATCATTTCTAAGAAAGATTATTACATGTGAGAGTAACTTGAAGTTGATAGCTGATTCAATATCTTGATCAGAAGTAATAGAATCAAGAGTCTCAAAATAATGACTTTGATATTCTTTGAAGTGATTTTTTACAAATGATCAAGTCATGATGATTTAATTGATTAAACGAAGAATGATGCTCAACAGCAGAAAATGAGATCATATTTGTAGTGTTTAGTTTTCAGAAGAGAAAGTCTTTTGTTTGTTGATTTGAATGACTCTTTAACAATCAACGAAGATTCTTTATCATTGATTCTATTGATTGATTTAATTTTCAAGCAATTCACGAAGATTCTTTATCATTAATTCTTTTAATTGAGTGAACTTTGTCTACTTAATGAGCGATTAAATCATTTAGTGATTCAAGCAAAGATTCTTTATTACTGATTTCATCAAATTTTCTAGTGTTGTTCAGTCTTTCAATTACGTCGATCATCAAATAAATGAATTTCTTTAAACTTATTCTATTTAAACGAGTATCTTGAATGAATAATGATATCAATATCATGTGATTAATGAATTCTTAAAGTAATGTTGAGATCATGTTTAAATATTCAATCTAATCATGTCGTGAATGAAATGTTTGATTCAATAAAAATAACTATAACTAAGACTTTAAGAATACAGAAGAAAGAAAGTATAAAAGAAAAAAAGAACATGCTCTATATAGTAATTATTCAGATTCAATGCTAGTCTCAAAGAAAACATGTTGAAACACAAGAAAGATGTTAATCTGAAAGATGTTTGTGACATAAAGAAATGTGTTTATCATAGACATCTATTAACTACTCATAACACAAAGAAAAATGTTTGTTTAAAAGATAATAGAAGTTGATTAGAAGATGTTAAAGAAGAAAAAAGATGTTGAATCATATCTGAGTCAAATCTGAGTCAGATTTAAATCAGATCTTGACTAAATCTTGACTAGTTCTAATTAATACACAATTAACTCGCTAACATTGATTGTATAATGATTAAGATTAAATCTTTGATCTTATTCAATTTTGATGCATTTGTAATAAATAATAACTTTCTTGAACAGCTTTTGATTATAGTTTTGTATTAACTTCTCTTTTGTCAGTAATATAAATTGTATATTAAGTTTCTTGCATACTTTATCAACTAGCTTAATATGTATCAGCATGTAAATGATAAAATCACTGTTTATTAAAAATTAAAAATTAAAAATTAAATAAGTTACTTTGAAAGATGAGAAATGCATTAATCAGAAACAACTTTTCAAAGTAGTTTTCTTTCAATAGAATTTCAACTTAATTGCACAAAAATATGATTTTTATTTCTTCAATAATTCTTAAAGAAATGACTAGTTTTTTGAATCAGAATTTGATTCAAAGAAAAAGTAATTAAATTTATCTTTATTATTTAAAACATTGACTCTGAAAGATTAATTAAAGCTAGACTGATCATGTTGAATTGAGTATTCAAGTTCAAGTCAAGTACTCGACTTGAAAAGTATTAAGTTGAGTTGAAATTTTTTTGAAAAAGTGTTGACTTGAATTGAGAAGTTGAACTTAAGAACTCAAGTTGAATTGAGAAGCTTGATTCAACAACTCAATTTGAAAACTCGATTCAATTCAACAAGATATTAAATAGATGTAAATAGCTTGATTGAACAGTTTACATAATTTCTCTTCATGACTTTCTATCATGTTTTTTCGTCATGACTTTCTATCAAAGTCAAACGATCTTCATGTTTTCTCATCATGACTTTCTATCAAACGATCTTCATGTTTCTCTTTATGTTTCTCGTCATGATCTTTATCAAACGATCTTCATGTTTCTCTTCATGTTTTTCTTCATGTTTTTCTTTATGTTTTTCTTCATGTTTCTCTTCATGACTTTCTATCAAAAAGATAATGCAAAAAGGTAATGCAAAAGCAAAAAACCGGAAAAATTTCTATATTTAACTTTCTTGATGTCAAGTTTAAGTTCTTGACGAATCGAGTTGAATTGACTCAATTTTCAGTTGAATTAAGTTGCATCAAGTTGAAAATATGAGCAATTTGACTTGAATCAAGTTGAAAATGTGAACAACTCAACTTGATATTGATTCAAGTTCAAAATGTCAACTCAAAACTCAACTTAATGATCAGTCTAATTAAAGCACTTTCTAAAATTATGATTTAACTTGTAACAGTGAAAGCAATTTTTGATTTGTAGATTAATGTTTTTAATGCTAGTCAAAGTCACATCATGCTGTTTTAATAAATTAATTGATTTAGTAACTTTAACTATTTTATAAAAGATAGTCTTCAAAAGTTTCTCAGCAAAAATAACTTATTTAATCATTCTGACTTTAATCATTGATTCTTTGTCTTTGATAATCTTTATAGTTCAATGCTCATTATTTAAATAAATCAAATAAACATGAATCTTATTAAAAGATTTTGATTGAATTATTTGACTATTTTAAGCTGCATAAAGATGAGAGATGATTTTATCTTGTAAGTCAATGATTAGTTATCTTTCATGATAATTTAGATAAGAAGATAAACGTTGAAAGTGTAAATAAAATTTATTGAATTTGTCAAGTTCTTGAGTGAGATTTAAATATTATTTTCAAAAGTTAGTCTTCTTGTTTGAATCATTGTACAGCTCAGTAAGTTCATTTAACAGATTCTTAATCATTTTATAGAAATTTAATGAATCTTATTGATGTCAAGCTAGTGTAACTTTGACTGCATCTTTAATGATTCAAGAATGAATGTATGTTAAAACGGCTTTATCATTATCAAAGTGATTAAATTGATTTTCAGCTTATCTTGAATCTTTCTCTGTTAATCATTTCAAATGAACTTGATTTCATCAATAAATAAAGAGAAATTTGAAAGCTTTTGAAAATGCTTAATAAAGTTGAAAAAGATAAAAATCAAAGAAGTGACATCTTTAATCACTTGAAGTTAACTTTGTGATTCATTGAGCTTATTCTGAATCTTTATATAATCTTTATTCAGTTGAATCTTAGCTTGATTCATTTCTTCATAATAAGTTTTTTAAATTTAATCACTGAGAATCTTATTGAATAAATTTAATGCTTCAACATTTAAATCTCGTTGAGTTCAAAAATTATTAAGAATTTCTAGAAATTAATTCAAATCTTCTTTGATTCATTGACTTAACTATTTAACATTCTTTATATCTTAAAGAGTGAAAGCATCAATAAATTTATTGAGTATCATGAAATCAGATAATGATTAATGTTTCTTTCATATGATGTCAGTTTGAAGATAAATCAATATGCATGATGAAAGCTTAAGATAAATAATGAGATTGAAAGTGATAAAAAGATCAAAACTTTAATAGTTCTTAAAGTAATTTTTTACAGATAATTAAGTCATGATAAATGTTTAGTTGATCAAATGAAGAATGATGCTCAACAATATGAAGTGAAATCATCATTCAAGTATTTAGTCTTCAGAAGAGAAAAATGTTGATTAAAAAGATTGTTTTTGTTTTAATTTTTAAACAATCAATGAAGATTCATTATTATTGATTCTATTAATTGAGTAAACTGATGTATATTGAATGAACTTTAAATTCTTTAGCAATTCAATGATCATATATTTTTATTAATTCTATTAATTTCTTGATGTTGTTTTGTCTTTCAAAGTCATTGATGATCAAATACATAAATTTCTTTATCTTTATTTTATTATCAATTAAGTTAACTTGAATAAGTAATGAAATTAATATCATATGATAGATAAATTCTTAATGTAATGTTAAGATCATGTTTAAATGATTTAATTAGTGAAGTTCATGAATAATATGTTTAATTCTTTAGAAATAACTATAACTGAACATTAAGAATACAGAAGAAGAAAGATGCAAAAACTTCTATTTATGTAATGTTCATAAACTGATCATTGAGTCAAGTTTTCATATCTACATTTTGACTCAGCTTGAGTACTTGAGTTGAATCTTCTGACTCGATTCAAATACTTGAGTTGAATCTCATGACTTGACTCGATATCAATCTCAAGTCGAGTCAGAACTCGCTGACTCAACTCGACTCGTCAAGCAATCAAATATGATGTCAAGAGAGCTAAATATAGAAATTTTTCCGGTTTTTCGCCTTTGCATTACCTTTTTGCATTATCTTTTTGATAGAAAGTCATAAAGAGAAACATAAAGAGAAACATGAAGAGAAACATGAAGATTGTTTGGTAGAAAGCTTTGATAAAGAGTTATGATAGAGAGTTATGATAGAGAATCATGACGGAAAATCATGAAGAAAAGCTATGATAGAGAAACATGATAGAAAGTTATGAAGAAAAGTCATGAAGAAGAGTCATGAAGAGAAGCTATGATAGAAAAACATGAAGGTTATTTGATAGAGAGTCATGATAGAGAGTCATAATAGAAAGTCATAATAGAATATTTATCTATCTATCTTCATATCTTGATGAGTTGAGTCGAGAATTTCAAGTCAATACTTGATTTCAATTCTCTGACTCAACTTAAATACTCAGGTCAAACATCTTGACTTGACTTGAATACTTAAGTTAAGAATTCTGACTCGAATTAAGTCTTGACGAGTCGAGAACTCAACTCGATCTCGATGACTTGACTTGACGTGATCAATTTAAATGTTTAAAGACTGTGTTAAACTTAAAGAAAACATGTTGTGATATAGAAAGAATGTTGTAAAGTGAAGAAGATGTTAAGAATTGAAAAAAATATTAAGTTAAATCTTGATTAGATTTAAATCAGATTTAAATCAGATTAAATGCTTGCTTTAATCAATATACAGTCAACTCACTAACGTTGACTGTAAATTGATTAAAGTTAACTCTTTGACTTTAGTTAATTCTGACACATTTATAACAAAGAAATAATTTCATTTGTTGCATGTAAATCTTTCAAATATAATAATGTAATAAATTTAAAAATAATAAATCTTAATATTTGATATTATTTTTGATTGCTTAATGAATTGAATTGAGAACTCAAATCAAAATCTAACTTAAGATTAATATCAAGTCAGAATGTTGATATCAAGTATTCAAGTTGAGTCAGAAAGTAAATATAAAAACTCAGCTCAATAATCAGTTTATTTCTATCAAACATTCTACATAACTTTTTATTAAACATTCTACATGACTCTTTATTAAACATTATACATGACTTTTTATTGAACATTTTACATGACTTTTTATTAAACATTTTACATAACTTTCTATTGAGCATTTTATATAACTTTCTATCAAACATTTTATATGACTTTCTGTCAGAATCATGCCTAAATAATACAATCAATGAAGATCAGAATTGATAGTGCTTGATCTTTAAAGATAGTTATAACTGAATATTAAAAATACAGAAAAAGATTGATACAAAAGCTTTTATTTATGTAATGTTCAGAAATTGCATTAAACTTGAAAGAAATGTGTTTGTGACATGAAAAGAATGTGATGTAGATGAACAAGATGTTGATGAAAGAAAAGAATGTTGAGAAAGAAAAAAGAAATTAAATCATATCTGAGTCATATCTGAGTCAAACTCGACTAGCTCGCTGATTAGCTTTAATCATTACGCAGAGAACTCGCTAACATTCACTGCAAATTGATTAAAGCTTCAGTCTTGTTCAGTCTTATCAGTCTTGATACGCTCGTAACATTATTCTTTTCTTCAAAAATTCATGTTTGCATGAATGTAGTTCATTTGCTCGCTTTTGTTAATAATTATTTCAATATTTAGCGCGATTTGTTTAAATATAACTTATGAAATTCGTTCAAAACTTTCTCTGAATCATTGAATTTTTCTTTATCAACATAATATCATTCGTCATTTTTATCTAGATCTGTTCATTTAACTTTGTACTGTATTCAATCTCAATAGCGTCTGAAGTTCAATATATCATTTATCTTTTAATGTTCATCATCTTTGATAATAATTAATCTGAGTGATTCTGAATGCTGTTCTGATAGAAAGTCTTCTGAATATGATTGCAGTAGCTTCAAGCTGAATATTGAATGCAGATGCTTCAAGCTGATTGATAGACGAAGATGATAGAAAATACTTATTTTGACAGTGATTTGATAAAGATTTAGCTGTTTATCTTTTAAATCTTTGCAAAGTCTCGTTGTCTTGATGTTTCTGAAAGATAGTTAAACTCAGTCATTTACTTCATAGATGACATCTCATTTATGTTTATTGATTTGAATTTCAATGATCAGCTTCGTCTTTTTCAATTGTTGATGATTGAAGTTCAGTAATTCTTTTATTTGAATGACAATATCATCTGCTTTTCTAGCTTCAAGTCGTTCACAAGTTGTTTCATAGTCAGTCGTATTTGAATTGAAACTTATTTGAGAGTGAAATTCTTTATTGAAGTAGAAGAAAATCATTGAAGTGATTAAGAAAATATTGAAATTGTCGCTGAATTTCATCATAGATATTCATTTGATTCAGTCGTTCTGCATGTAATTGTAGTAAATTCTAAGTTTGCATTCAACGTCTTAATTGACTCATTTCAATTGATCATTAATCTTAGAATGATAAACTGTGAATAGATTAGCTGTGATTCTCAGTCGCTTGCAAAGACTTTTTTACATAGTTGATATGAATTGAAAGTTTTTGTTTAAAACAATAGAACTGAATAAATCATGCAATCAATAGACATTTCATAACATGATTCAAATCATTTCTTCGACTGAAATGTCATCATCTTCTCAATGACAGACAACATAGTGATGTTCTTTGATGAAATGAAATATGATTATGCAAATGATGTTATAGCTTTCTGACAGAAATAGTTCAATGATGAAGTTCATAGCTATATCTTTTCAGCGTTTCTGTGAAATCGAGAGAGAATAATGAAGTTCATTGATGCTATTTCTAAAGACTTTGCTTCGCTGACAAGCATGATAATTTTGAATGTATCATTAAATAGTAGCTCAATGATCTGATCAATAGTAGAAATGCTGAACTAAATCAATGATTCATTTATTGTTGAAGTGAGAAATTGAAGATTGATCATGCACTTCTTATAGTAATTTCGTGTGCATGTTTTCAGAAACTTACAGTAAATCTTTTCTAAATAGAACGTCGTCAATGATTTCGCAGTTCTTCAGTTTAGTGATATGAAATTTGAGCTTGTTTTCGTTCATAGCTTATCTATATTCGCTGCAGAACTCATCTGTTTGATTAATCATTCATACTCATTGATAGAGATTTGCTTTCGATTCAATAAATAGAACATCAATTTTATTGAAAGTCAGAATAGTCTGAAAATAATCTTCAAGACGCTGAGCTGATTCAGAAACGTTTGCTAAAAGCATTCTGATTAAAGCATCGACTTTAATGTTCATTTTGCCTGATTTAAAGATGATTTGAAAGTTGAACTTTGATAGAATGTTCAGATAGTTGACTTGTCATTGACTCAACTGTTTATTTTTCATGAAGATTTTCAAAGTCTGATGATCGATGAACATCTGAATAAATAATTCAATGCATTTCAGCTTGAGTCATCAATGTTCAAAGCATTGAATAATGACTAGCAATTTCTTGTCATAAATGTGATAATTGATTTCAGTGAGAATCATGCTTTTGCTGTAGAAGATCATCGAATGAAAAACTTTCTCATCATCATACTGAGATAGTATTTCACCTTTTACATAGTTCAAAGCATTGATCTTCAGAATAGCTTGTTATTTGAGATTGAAGTAATGAAGTACTAAGATAAAGCTGACTTGTTTCTTTAGATTGTCAAAGACTTGAACACAGATCTCATTTTAAACAAAAGACGTGTTCTTTCTAGTCAACTGAGTGAATGATTTAATTAGCTTCGAGAAATTCTTAATGAAATGATGATAGAAGTTAACAAATCTCATGAAGTTTTGAATTTCTTTTAGATTGATTGAAGTGATTCAGCTAACTATGACTATCACTTTGCTGAGATTCATATGAAGATTTAGTTCTGATACAATGACTTCTAGAAAGATAGTTTCTTCTACATCGAATTCGCACTTTCGAATATCTATCTGCAGTTCAGCTTCGCGTAGTCGACTCAATACTAGTTTGACGTGATCTCTATGTTTCTTTCTCGTTTTGCTATAAATGAGAATGTCATCTAAATAAACTTGACAAAAGTCGTTCAGAAAGTCTCATAAAACATCATTTATATATTGCTGAAAGAAGATCAATTCATTAGTCAGTTTGAATGATAACATCTTATATTTATATGCTTCTAAAGCAGTGATAAAAGTGATGTAATTCTCATTATTAAGATGCATTCAAAGTTTGTTGAATGCTGATATGATGTTCAATCTAGTCAAATGCTTGCAATTCACTATTTTATCAATGATTTCATTTATCAGCAATAAAGAATATTTATTTCTTTTGAAAATGATATTTAACTTTTAATAGTTCACGCAGAATTGAAAATCTTTATTTGCTTTGAAAGCGAATAAAACGAAAAAGAAATAGAGAGTCTGACTAGAAGTGATGAATTTCTTCGACAAATTCTCGTTTAAGTACTTCTTTACTTTCAGAAGTTTAACAGAGAACATTTGATAAACTCGACAGCAAGAAGACGTTGAATCATTGATGAGTTAAATTTATGATCATAAAAGTGATGAAAAGATAGTTTATTCGATTGAGTTTAATCAAAAACATTTAGAAACTCATGATATTTTGATGACAGCTTCGCTTTAATATCTTTCAAATTCTGAGTCATTTCATTGATTGAAAAGACGTTTAAAGCATTCAAATCGCACTGAGTATTGTACGTGATTTTTCTATTGATGTTCATCATGAATAAAGCAAAGACTTTGATCTTGTTTTTCTTTAAACAATTTAACAGTGTTTTGAACGAAGCTGCGTCTATGCTTTGAATCAAGAATGACTCTTCTCGAATGAATCATTTGAGCATCATAAAGATCTTAATCTTAGTGATTGAAGAAGATGAAGTTGATCATGATCAATTTAAGTGCTTTGAATTGAAAAGAATTGAAAAAATTGAAATAGAAGTATTCAATTGATTTGAAAAAACAATGATGTTATTTCACATATTCAATAATATTTCGTTTTTATTCATTCAGAGCTTACTCAATATGACTTCATGATGATCAATATCAGCTATCAGCATTGATATAATCAATTTCTTATGACTTTCAATGATGAGATTGAGTAAAATTTTATGAGTGATGATCTTCTTAAATATCTTTTCATCATAATCTCTTATTAGCTTCTCTTTTGTCAGTAATATAGATTGAATTTTCAGTTTCTTGCATACTTTATCAACTAGATTAAAATGTATGATCATGTAAATGACTGAATCACTGTCTATTAGAGAATGAAGACTGAAAGATCAATTCTGAGAAATGAGATAAGCATCAATTAAAAACGACTTTTCAAAGTAATTTTCTTTCAATAGAATTTCATTTAGTTTGCACAAAGATATAATCTCTATCTCTTCAATGACTTTTGAAGAGATGACTAGTTTTTTGAATCAAAATTTGAATTGAAATTGAAATTAAAATGATCATATTTATTGTTCACTGCATTGATTTTAGTAGGTTGATTCAAGCACTCTTTAAAGTTATGATCTGATTTATGACATATGAAACAGATTTCGACTAGAAAATCTGTTTCTTTGACGTTAGTTAAAATCGCGTCACACGACTTTAGATGATCAGACTTTGAATGATCAAATGACTGCTGAATGATAACAGTCACTTTATGAAAGATAATCTTTGAAACGTCATTAATGCATTTAATCTTGTTCTTGATCTCTCAAATGACTCGCTGATCATTATTCAAATGAATCAGATAGAAATGAATATTTTTTAGAAAATCAGATTGAACTAATTGATCTATTCAAATGAATTGAAGATGAGAATGTATTTTATCTTTTAGATCAGCAATCAGTTACTTCTCATGATAGTTTAAATAGAAAGATAGACGTTGAAACTAAGTATAGAATTCATTGAATTTCTTGAATTCTTGAATTAAATTGTAGTATTCTCTACAAAAGTTGACTTTCTTATTCGAGTCATTGAACAACTGAGTTAACTCTTTCAAAAGATCGTCAATGATCTTATAAAGATTGACACAGTCACGTTCATGTTTAACTTAAGTGATCTCAGCTGCGTCATCAAATAATCTAGAATGTATATAGCTCAATTTGACTCATTCATTAGAAAAGAGATCGACGTTGATCTCTAGTTTATTCTGAATTTTTCCGTATCAGTTCTTTCAACTAGAATTCTTTTTATCAGTAAACAGCGAAGAATCAGATATTTTTTGAGATCTAGAACGCTCAGAGTAAATGAAATCAGAAGAAGTGATTTCTTTAGCTTGAAGTTTAATCTTCAACTCTTTGATTTCGTCTTCTTGTTGTTTATTTAACTCGTAGAGTCAATTTGTTTCTTCATCAAGAACTAAACTTTAAGTCTTTCAAATTTCATAGAACATGAGAAGTATTATTGTTTCAGCGAATGATTCATCATCTTCATGAATGAATGATGCAGCACTTGATGATTTCATTCGTGATTTCAATGAATCAGCATCAGAGATTTGCGAGAAATGATTTCAAAATTCTTTGAAATGCTCTTCAGTTAGACTGATCGCATCAAGTCGAGTACTCGACTTGAAAAGTGTCGAGTCGAGTTGAAATTTTTTTGAAAAAGTGTTGAGTCGAGTTGAGAAGTTGAACTCGACAATTCGACTCGACAATTCAACTTGATTCGACAAGATATTAGATAGATGTAAATAACTTGATCAAACAGTCTTCATCATGAAGACTTCATGATTTTCATCATGACTTTCTATTGAACACTCTTCACGATAATGCAAAAAGATAATGCACTATGAATTTATAAGATTATGAGTTATGATTAGAACTTAGAAAGTAAGATAAGCGCTGTTCGCTAGTTGAACAGCTTTATTATTTTCTTTTCACTTTCATTATTCTCTTTCTTCTCACTACTGATTATCTCATATTCATCATGTTGTAGTTTCTTCTTATTCTTCTTTGCTTCATAGCGCATCTCTGCGTCATTGTTTTCTACTATGATGAAATCATTCAAATTAGAATTTATTGCATGTATTGAATTCTGAATTTCTCGTTCTTTGACAGTTGAGAGAGTGACGAATTCTGTTGTAAAATTCTGAAAAGCTGTCATAGAATTAGTATCGTCAGTCTGCTTTAACTTCTTCAGATCATCATGATGAAGAATTCTTTGTTGAATTAAGTGAACTATAAAAATCATAAATTTTGATATTTCTTCGCTTACGTTCAGCTCGTCTGTTGTCTTCTAAAATTGATATTAGTTTCTACAATTGAAAGATAATGCATATAAATAATGCATATCTTCATTGCTTTTGAAGCAATTTTCTTCGCAGTAGTATTCACATCTTGTGTTGCAGCAGTTATATCAAAAAGCTTTATCGTCTCAACGACAATCTCAGCATTCACTTTGCGTCTAATTTTTGATTCAAAGCATTCAACTATAAACAAATCAAC
>JAABUO010000803.1_pt1 | contig 49584 bp, 48 predicted proteins | sample 5559291 | NCBI WGS metagenome assembly JAABUO01 (sample SAMN10711878, study PRJNA513372) | rock metagenome | isolation source: Antarctica rocks | place: Antarctica: Victoria Land, Finger Mt sud | reverse complement strand
GAAGACGGACGAAATGCACGACAACTGCCTGCGCTTGTTCCTGCACGAGTACAACCAACCGACCAAGCATCAACCGAAGAAGCTCAGGCTAATTTGAGCCACTACCAATAACTTTAGAGGAAGAAACTTATGGCACTGAACTTTTTGATGAACCAAGTCCAAAATGCGATTTCGAACCATGCCGGACAGCAGCAGGGAAGCGGCGGCTTTAATCCCAGCAATCTGATGAGTGAAGTGGAAGGACTGTTTAACCAGCACGCCGCGAACACCGGTCAGTCCATCCTGCCGGCCTCCCAAGACCCTTACGGGGATCCCGGCCAGAACATTCTGCCCGCTTCCCAGGATCCCTACGGCGATCCAGGCCGCTAAACCGATGATCAAAATGCTACGCACCCCCAGCAAGACGCTTGCTGGGGGTTTTTGCTGGCGGAGCCGAGGCAGGCGAAGGAGCAAGCATGACAGTCTTTAGCGCCCCGGCGGCGGCAGGCCGGTATGACGCCGCGCGTGAGCTTCCTGCTGAAACAAAAGCGTTGTGGAGGGAAGCGCTAAAAAGCGCTGTGCCCGGACAAGTCAACCGGGTTTTAGACCTCGGCTGCGGAACGGGCCGGCTGACCGCCGTGCTTGCCGAGGCTTTTGCTTGCCCGGTAATTGGGGTGGAGCCTTCCGAAGCCATGCTGTCGGTAGCAGTAGCCCAGAGGCTGACGCAAGTGGAGTGGAAGGCGGGCAGCGCGGAACACATCCCTTTAGAAGACCAAGCCGTAGACCTGGTCTTTATGTCGCAGGTGTTTCATCATCTGGTGCGTCCCGCCGAAGCACTGCGGGAGATACGCCGGGTGCTGACCCTGGCGGGCTATCTTGTCATCCGAACTTCCAGCCGCGAGAACAACGCGCAGAACGGATGGCTGCGCTGTTTTCCCGAAGCGCAGGAGATCGAACAAAAGCGCGGCCACTCGCAGCGTGAACTCGAAGTGTTTGTCTGCGACCAGTCTTTTGCGCTGGTCTCGCGCCAGACTGTTCTCCAGCGGTTCGCGTCTTCTCCGCAAGAATACTACGAAAAAATTGGGCAGCGCGGCTTGTCTTCTTTAATCGCTTTGAGCGATGACGCTTTCGGTGAGGGATTACAGCGTCTTCAGAAATGGGCGGATAGCCGGCCGCAGGACGCGCCAATTGATGAGCCGGTGGATTTGTTTGTATTCCAGAAGACGGGAAGCACTTAATCTGGGACTTCGACGGCACACTCGGCTACCGGGAGGGCATGTGGACGCACACGCTTTTAGAAGTCCTGCGCCGCCATGCCCCAGGCTGCGCCCCTGCCGCTGACCAGATTCGCCCGCATCTGGAACGCGGCTTTCCCTGGCATGAGCCGTATTTGCCGTATACGGTCAGGCCGGCGGAGCAGTGATGGGACGATCTCGCTCCGGTGTTTGAGCGGGCGTTTGCCGCCGCCGGTCTCCCCTCGCCGCAGTCACGGCTTCTTGCTAGGGAAGTACGCCGCGTTTACGCGGACCTGAACTACTGGCGGCTATACGACGACATGCTTCCGGTCCTCAACCAGCTTTCCGGCGAAGGCTGGACGCATCTGCTGCTGTCCAACCATGTTCCCGAGCTGCCAACGCTCCTGCGTCATCTCCAGATTGACGCCTTCTTTGCCCAAGTCTTTAACTCCGCCGAGACAGGCTATGAAAAGCCGCACCCGCAAGCGTTCCAAAACGTCCTAGACACGATTAAACCCTGCGAAACAGTCTGGATGATCGGCGATAATCCCGTAGCCGACATCGCCGGAGCGGCGGCAATGGGCATTCCTGGCATTCTCGTCCGCAAGCGCCATGCTGACGTGCGTTATCAGTGTGATAACTTGGTGCAAGTGGCCGCGCTGCTGCAAGCGAGCGTAGCTTAAAGATGGCAAAGCAGTCTAGCCCCGCTGATAGATCAGCGGGGCTTTTTGCTGTGTCAGAACGCCTGATACTGGCCGAAGCAGGGCTGGTCGGCGGTTGTCTGAACGGTTGCGGGATAGCGTTCCCATTTGGTGTGGCCGTCAGCGAAGCCGTAGTTTGCGCCTTCGGTGTGGCGCTCGCTTGCCGGGGCGTAGAGGAGATCTGGGTTCGGAACATCTGGCTGGAGCGGGCAGGCGGCGGAAGTGGCAGGCGGGGTGCCATTGTAGATTTCGCCGAGCCAGGGATGGACATGCACGTCGCAGAATTGTTTGTCCCGCTCGGCGACGTAGATGGTCGAAGTCGGTTCCTGGACCTGGGCTAGGGTCGCGCCGAACAGGAAATAGGCATTGACCAGATACGATGTGATGCCCGGCGCGGGCGGCGCGGCAAGCGGGTTGGACCCGATGCAGTTGCCGGAGGCATCCAGAAGAGTTTTCCCGTGCGGGTCGGGGTCATCGGGGCAGACAAAGAGCTGCTGGGTCAGGCTGGCGTTGCCGGCCGGGTTTTCCGCCGCCACATACGGCATGATCTTTTCAAACGGCGAGCCGTAGTCCGCCCCGAGTGGAGGCCCTTCCAATTGGCTGTTGTTGTCGTCCAGGGCTGGGTTACTGGTCGTCGGATGCTCCTGGGGATACTTCTCATCGGTGTCTTGAACATACTGGGTCAGTGCGAGGCCAATCTGCTTGAGGTTGGACAGGCAGGACGTGCGGCGGGCGTTCTCGCGGACCTTCTGAAAGACGGGAAACAAAATCGCGGCGAGAACCGCGATAATGGCGATCACGACGAGAAGCTCAATCAGCGTAAAGCCTCTCAAGCATTTTGTGAAGCGTCTTGATTGTTTCATATTGTTTCTCCTGCTGCCCCGTGGCCCCTGCGTCTCGCAAAGGAAACGCAGGAACCCGGACCGGACAGCGGTCATCCTCTTTCCTGATGGCGGTTTACGATAACCTGTCAGGCAACGGGGCTGTCAGGCTCAAGAAGCAGATCGGGCTGTCTTGCTCAGTGCGATGGCTCGTGCTTTTTCAACGAACGGAGAATAGATGGCGCTTAGCATTCCAGTGATCTCTTCACCTGCCTCTGCCGGCGTCCCTGCACGGAAAGGCGGCTGGGGATCATACTCAAAATTGAGTTCCAGCGCCCTGGCGTATTTGTCGTTCCGCAGCAGGGAGGCGAGATGCACGGCGAGGTCCAGGCCGGCGGTCACACCCGCGCCGGTGATCCGGTTGCGGTCTTGGACGACACGCTCCGCGACGGGAGTTGCCCCCCACAGCGCGAGCTGGTCGCGCACTACCCAGTGGGATGTTGCCCGGTAACCGCGCAGAAGCCCCGCCGCGCCCAGCACAAGGGACCCGGTGCAGACACTGGTCACGTAGCGGGCAGTCTTCCCGTGCTTCGCCAGAAAGTCGAGCGTCTCCCGGTCCTGAAGCAGCGCCAGCGTTCCATCGGACCCTCCCGGCACGAGCAGCACCGTGAGGTCATCCGGGCAGTTGGCGAAGGTCGTGCTCGGCAGTATGCCGATCCCGGTATCGGTGGTCAGCGCGTGCGTGTTTTTCCAGACCAGATGGATGTCTATGTTCATGAGCGAGGCGAGCATGGTCTGCGGCCCGACCAAGTCGAGCGCCGCCATTTGGGGGTAGACCAGCATAGCGACCTGCTGTGGGGGGCCGGTCGGAACTCCATACTCCGCGTCCATTAAACGCATGGGATCAGTTGGGGCCGCGACAGGTTTGGTGACAGGCGGCTCTGCGGCAGAGGCGGACGTTCCCAACAGGCTTCCGGCGGACAGTGCCAGGCCGGCCCGGCCGAGCCAGGCAGCCATCTCGCGCCGAGTCATCTTATTTGCTTGAGTTTCTTTTTCTTGAGTTTCCATGTTACGGGGTTCCTTTTCCATTGTATAGCTCGTCCGTGCCGGGGTTGCTCCTGGCAAGCGAGCCGAGATGATTGGCGAGGCGGTTGGCATCGCCGGAGAGCGTAATCGGCTTCATTGCTTTGACATGCCCATCGGCAAAGGCGACATTGGCGAGTCCGAGATGACGGCCGTGTACCTGCTCCGTTTGCGTGACGCCATAAGTGGTGAAGCTGGGCGGCACGATAAACGGGTACTTCACCAATCCGCTCTCATAGTCGGCGGAGTCGGTGAACAGCACCGTGTCTGAGGGAGCCTGAACAGACGCCAGTGATGCAGGGCCGTAGCTGTATGGCGGCCCAGGCGGGGCCGGGTCGTAGAAATTGCCGTAGCCTCCCAGGTACATAAAGTTGTAGCCGTAGTCACTGGGGCCGAAACCGGACGTGGGAATTCCGGCTGCGTCCGGGTCCCCGAAGATCGAGGCGGATTTCATGTACGGCCACATCGGTCCGTCTTCTTCCCGTGTTATCCCGGTCGTGAAGTCGGTACTGCCGTACCAAAACATCCCGTTCGAGCTGGAAAAAGTCAAGCCGGCGAGGCCGCTGGGGACGGACATTTCATCGGCGTCCTGCGTGTACATGACCCAGGCTAAGGCTATCTGCTTTAAATTGGAAGCGTCCGAAGCGCTGCGTGCTCTTTCCCGCACTGTCTGGAAGACGGGAAAAAGTATCGCGGCGAGAACCGCGATAATGGTGATGACGACAAGAAGCTCGATCAGCGTGAAGCCGCTGACATATTGGGTGCGTTTCATTTTTCTCCTATAATTGCGTAGTCAGTAAAACGGCGGCAATTATAGGGAGCGTGGCGGGCGTGGTTGAGGGGAGCGGTAAACCGTGCAGAGCCGGCACGAGAGCGCCGGGTAGAGGCAGGGTTCAGAGAAGGGTGTTGGGGCCGCTTGGATAGCCGGCAGCACGGCAAGCGGCGACCAGACCAGCACGGCGAGCGTGGCCGGCTGGGGCTGAGGGCGGCAGGCGCAGACGCAGGAAGCCGTCGTCATACCGCCGCCTTGACGGCAGCAGCATTTCATCCCGGATTTCATTCCAGCATGAGCCATTGCCGCGCACATCGGGCAGCGAGAGGCCGCAGGAGTCGCAGCGGCGGTTCGGGAGGCGTGGGGTGTCGTCGGGACGGCAAACGCAAGGCGTACCGCGCCGAGCAGGATCATTCCAGTCCAGAATGCCGCCAGAAGGCAGCAGAAAACACGAAAGCGCGGTTGATGTGCAGCGGCAAACCCCATATTACGGACAGTATGCCACATTGCGCCGCTAAAGTCACCTGGAAGTTTTTGCTAACCGTCCGGGTCATCAATCAGCGATTGCAGCCGCTCGGCAAGCTCCGGCGGATAACGGGTCGTCCAAGTCTGGTCAATCAGGCCAACATCCAGCAAATCAAGCAAATGCACCTGGTCTTTTCGACGGAACGCTGTCAACTTGATTTGAACCAACGCTTCAAGAGACAGAACACGGTAATCGTCACCTTCTTCCGACTGCATAACATCCGGGTTAAGCACAGGTTCATGGGGGCGTACTTTTTCGCCGGCAAAGACAACATGAACGGCATCACGCGCTTTCGCATTGGGGCCATCTAGGAACACGTCCATCCCAGCAACGTGCCGGAAAACAAATCCAGCCTTTTCCAATGCTGTCACAGCAGCGGGTAGGTCTTCGCGGCGCAGGAGAATATCCACATCCTGCGTGTTGCGAACAGCCGCTTCATCCACGCGAGTCACCCAAGCTGCGACAGCATTGCCGCCGACGACAGCATAAGGAACGGAAGCATCGCGTAATGCCGCCGTCGCTCGCAAAAGTCTTTCCTTAACTTTTTCCACAGCGGATACCATCCTGTCCAGCGAGAAGGGGCTAAGTGTCACCGGCATAGTGCAGTGTACCCTACTCTACTGCCGCTTCCAGCAGTGTCAAAGTTCTGGCGTCGGCGTCCAGCCGGGCGGAAGCGCCGAGCGGCAAGGCATAATTGCTTGGGACATGGCCGAAGGGGAAGCCCAGCACGGCGGGCTTGCCGTAGGGCGCGAGCAGATCGGTCCAAATCTGGCGCAGGGGCAGAGTGCGCCTGTCGTCGGCATTGGTAGACTGACCAACAACAAAGCCCGACGCGGCAGGCAACAGGCCGGCTTCGGCGAATTGGGCCAGAAAGCGCTCGATCCGGTGCGGCGCTTCGTCAATGTCTTCGATCAGCAGCAGCTTTCCCGCCGTTTCAATCTTGTACGGTGTGCCGAGCGTTGCCGCGACAAGCGACAGGCAGCCGCCGCACAAGCGGCCTTCGGCAGTGCCGGGAACCAGGGTGTCGGCGGCACGGCCCGGCACAGTTCCGGCGGGCTGCGAGTTTTGCAGGAGGCGCATCTGCCAGTCGAGAATGTCAGGCGCAAGCGTTCCAAGCTCGAAAACGAGCGGCCCGTGCAGAGCCACAGTGCCGACGCGCTGGGTGAGCGGAATGAGCAGGGAAGTCGCGTCGGAATAACCGATGACGAGTTTCGGCGGCAGCGCGGCAAGCGCGTTCCAGTCCAAATGCGGCCACAGGCGCAGGGCCGACGCGCCGCCGCGAGCGCACCAGAGAACATCAATCGTAGGATCGGCGTAGAACGTGGTAAAACCAGACGCACGGTCAAGCGGTGTGCCGGCATGATGGCCGTCGTGGTCTCGGACGTGCGGAGCGACTTGAATGCGGAAGCCACGCGACTCAAGCCGCGCGATGCCGGCGTCCAGCAAGTCTAGTTCGACCGGGCTTGAGGGATTGATGATGCCGATTGTCCCGCCGGACGGCAGCGCTTGAGGCCGGCGCAGCACTTGGTTCACTAAATCCCGTCGCCCGAGATGTTCTCGTCAGGACATGGCTCCCAGTGCTCGGCGCACATCTCGTCGAACTGCACCGACAGCGGCTTTTCGGGGATTTTGTCCCAGACGGTGTCTAAAGCGCGAAGAATGCGGTCCGGGTGCTGCTCTTCTTCGACGGCTTCCACGCGGCACTTGATGTCTTCAATTTCTTTGAGCGCCCGCCGGATAATTTCGCCCATCGGGTCGGCGTTCCCGAGCGCCTGGTCCATGACCTGCTTAGTGGAACGCTCCGAGATGTGCTGCCCGTCTTGAACTAAGATGCGTCCGGGAACGCCGACAACGCTAGTGTTCGGCGGGACATCGCGGGTGACGACGGCGTTCGCGCCGATCCGTGCGCCGTCGCCGACCGTGATATTGCCCAAGACTTTCGCGCCCATGCCCAGTAGAACATTATTGCCGACCGTCGGGTGCCGCTTTGTCTTTTCCAGCGATGTGCCGCCAAGCGTCACTTGATGGTACATCAAAACATCGTCGCCGACCACCGCTGTCTCGCCGATGACGACGCCTGCGCCGTGGTCAATAAAGAAGCGCCGGCCGATTGTCGCACCAGGGTGGATTTCGACGTTGGTCAGGAACCGGCTCCACTGCGAAACCACGCGGGCCGGCAGAAACCAGCCGCGTTTGTAGAAGCTGTGGGCAATGCGGTGATGAAACAGCGCCCAAAACCCGGCATACGTCAGCACTTCGGCCAGCGAGCGAGCAGCAGGATCTTTTTGCAGAATTGTTCGAATGTCTTCGCGCAGATATTGGAACACGTCAGGGTCCTCTGGCGTTGTAACAGACTGAAGTGGTATTGGGTTCCAAAGCAATGGAAACTTTTTGGGTAAATACTATTATGTCACACAAGTCTTTTCAATCCCTTGCTGCCTGTGGGCTTCTTCTACTCGCGGGCGGCACACAGGGCAAACCGACAGTGAACACTGCCCTCTCGGGCGCTGGTACGGGGCGAATCACGGCGGCTGTTAGCGGCCTTCAGGGACGCAGCGGCTATCTGCGGGTCAGCCTGTTTAACGCGAGCAGTTTTCCTGACGGCGTTCCGCTCGCCCGGCAGGACATTTCGCTCCAGGCGCTCAGCGCGAAGGCATTCCCCCTGACAGTCACGTTTGCTTGGCTGAAGCCCGGCGTGTATGCTGTGTGCGCCTTTCACGACCGCGAGGGCAGCGGCAAGCTGACTCAGAACTTTCTCGGCATTCCGTCGGAAGAATGGGGCATGTCCGGCAACCCCCACCCTCAGTATCGTGCGCCTCGCTTTGGCGAGGCCAAAATTGGCCTGGACGCGCGGCAAGAGAAGACAATCTCCATTACGCTGCACACCTAGCGCTTGCCCGCACACCTAGCGTTCGCCGGCAACCGACGGGTGTGGTCTCTTGACAAGTCCGCCGCCGATAGGACATACTGCGTATGTTCTGTATGATTCACATGATTTATATGCAGAAGCATTTTCTTCACACAATCTTCATTTTTTCTCCCCATAATCACCTGAGAAGCAGCATCACCCATGAGCAAACCCGACAAAAAAGAATTCTCGCTAAAAGATCACTTTTACGGCGCAGCGACTGTCGGCGAGCGTGGGCAGATCGTGATTCCCGTGGAGGCCCGCAAACGCTACAATATCGAGACCGGCGATAAGATTCTGATCATGGGTGCCCCGCATGAGCGTGGACTAATGCTGGTCAAGATTGATGCCATGCGCGAGTTTATGACAACGATTATTGCCGATTTGCAGCACATGGAGCAGGAGATCGCTTCAGACCGCGATCCTGCACACCCAGCAAAGACGGAGGAAGACGCTCTTTGAGAAGACCTTTGTTGAAACGACGCTCTCAGCGGCTTTCGGCAGGCATTGCTGCCGGCCTCTCCGCTTTCACAGCATTGCCTTTGGCCGCGCAAACACCCGCTCCAACTGCATCCCCGGCTCAGACACCTGCCCCAACTGCGGCTATGACCGCGCCGGGAACCACAACCGCGCCGGGTGTTCCCGTGCGAACGCTGACGCTGGACCAGGTGCTTGGACTTGCGCTGAACAACAACTCTTCCGTGCTGCTTGCCCGCGAGAAGGTGCTGAAAGCGCAGCAGCTCATCTTTGAGGCGAACGCAGGCGGGCTGCCGGTCGTGCGGGTGGACCTTGTTGACACTTATTCCGGCAACAAGACGTTTGGAACAGCCGCAGGCGGCAGCAACGCCACCGGAACCCTGCCCGGCGGCGGCGTGATCCCGGTCATCACCGACACCGGCGGCGGCAACGCCACAGGAGTTACCAGCAGCGGCGGCGGCGGGACCGCAACCGGAGCGGGTTCCACTTCGACCGGCACGACGACGACCAACACCACGACGACCACCGGGGCCACGACGACAAACACGACCCCGACCAATACAACGCTCGGCGGCGGCGGAACCAGCGGAACCGGCACGACGGGAATAGGAACAGGCGGAACCGGGGGAACTGGAACCGGCACGACTGGGACGGGGACAAGTGGAACGGGGACAACAGGAACGGGAACCTACGGCACGTCCGGGCCAACGGCCCAGGCTCGCCAGAGCAGCGCTGACCTGCCGCCGATCATGCAGCGCTTTTCTGCGGCGACGGGCGGCGGAACAAGCGGCAGCGCCGCAAGCGCCGGGCAGCCCGTCAAGCCGCGTGACACGACCGGCACGGGAACCGGCACAGGCACCGGCCAGCAGCCCGGCAACGGCTCATTCAACAACGGCGTCGGCGGCCACAACAACAATTACAGCGCACGGCTCAGCGTCACCCAGGGCATTGACATCTTTAACCTTGTTCCGGCGGCCCAGGACGTGGAGCGCTTCACCCGCGATTTTTATGTCACCGACCTGATCCGGGTCCAAAACGAAACCGCGCTTTCGGTCAAAGACCAGTATTTCAATGTCCTGCGTGACCAGGAGCAGGTCACTGTCTACCAGCAGCAAGTCACGGCGGACCAGGAAAGCGTGCGCGTGACACAGGCAAGGGTCACGGCGGGGTCTGCCGCCGAGTATGATCTGCTGACGGCGCAGACCACGCTCTCCAATGCCCAGCAGCAGCTCAGTTCCGCCCGGAACACCCTGACGCTGGCGCAGGTTAACTTAAACAATCTGCTGGGACAAGATGCCGATACCGCGCTTGCGCTGCAAGTGCCGCCGCTGCCGCCGCTGAACCAGGCGTTCGACAAAACACGGCTCACCCAGACCGCTTATGTAGCCCGGCCGGAGCTGATGCAGGCAAGAAACAACATCCAGATTGCCCAGCGCCTGGTCAAGCTGGCTGGGGCCAGCCTGCTGCCGTCTTTAAGCGTCGTCGCCGGCGGCAACTACAACGGCTATGTCACTACGGGTGCCCATGACACTTACAGCCTGTCGGCGGTCCTCGGCATTCCCCTCTACGACGGGGGAACGACGCGGGCGAAAATCAAGGAAGCCCAATCCGATCTGCGCTCGCAGCTTATCACGCAAGGCCAGCTTCAGGAGAATGTCTCCGTGGAAGTACGTCAAGCGCTCTCAAACATCAACGATGCCCAGACCCGCGCTTCTTCCGCCGGCCTCGGCGCACAGCAGGCGGCGGAAGCCTACCGCCTGGCAAGAGTCCGTTACCAAAACGGCATCGGCACGATTTTAGACGTCGTCAACGCCCAGGCCCAGCTTGCCCAGGCGCGGTCCAATTTAGTGAACGCCCAGTATGACTACCAGACGTCACTCGCGCAGCTCACCCGCGCCATCGGCAGCCGTTAAGCAGGAGATTAGTTTCAGGAGAGACAAGGCAGAATGAAGATCAACCGTGCCGCAACGGCACTTGTAGGAATAGCAACGGTCGCCGCGCTTGCGGGATGCGGCCACAAACAGAGTGCCGACGGCGGCGGCAAAGGCAGAGGCGGTGCCGGGGGAGGCCCGAATGCCCCGCTGCCGGTGGAAGTCGCCGCAGTGACGCGCGGCACGATTGCGACCAGCGACCCGATCACCGGCAACATCGCCGCCCTGCAGGACGTTCAGTTGTCGGCGCGGGTCAGCGGGCGGGTTACGGCGGTCAGCTACCGGGAAGGCCAGGTAGTTCGCGCCGGTCAGGTCATTGTCCAGCAGGACGCCGCCGATTTGCAGGCCAATGTCCGCGCGGCCCAGGCCAATGTCAGCCAGGCCCAGGCCAATGTCTCTTCCAACATCGCCAAAGTTTCCCAGGCGCAGGCTAATTATTCACTCGCCGCGCAGACCGTCAAAGCCGCCGTTTCCCAGGCCCGCGCTCAAGTGGCATCCGCGAACCAGAACTACCTGAAGATTAAAGGCGGCGCACGGCCCCAGCAAGTGCTGCAAAGCAAAAGCCAGCTTCTGCTGGCAAAAGCGAATTTAGACAACTCGCTCACCAACCTGAACCGGGACAAGAGCTTGTTCGCCCAGGGGGCCATCGCGCAGGCGGACCTGCAAACGGCCCAGACGACTTATACGGTCGAGGCTCAAACGTATGCCAACCAGCAGCAGGCGCTTTCGCTGACCATTCAAGGCAACCAGTCGGAAGACATCGCCGCTGCGCTGGCCCAGCTTCAGCAGCAGCAGGCGAACCTCCAGACAGCCATCGCGAACCAGCAGACGGTCCAGCTTCGCCGCGACGACATCACCGCCGCCCAGGCCGCCTTGCAGCAGGCAAAAGCAGCCGTCCAGCAGCAGCAGGCGACGCTGATTTATGACCAGCAGCAGGTGAGCTACACGGCCATTCGCTCGCCGATTGACGGGATTATCGCGGCGCGTACCGTGGAGCCGGGCCAGATTGCGTCTCCAGGCTCGAACTTGATGCGGATCGTCAACATCAAGACTGTCTTTTACCAGCCGACCATTACGGAAACTGAATTCGAACAGACCAGTGTCAGCGATCCCGTTTCCGTGCAGGTAGACGCGCTGCCGGGCCGCTCGTTCAACGGCGTCGTCAAGGCCGTCTATCCCGCCGCCGCCAGCGGCAGCCGCCAGTTCACCCTGCGGGTTGCCGTGCCGAACCCAACTAACGAGCTGCGCCCCGGCATGTTCGCCCGCGGCACACTGCTCGCCACTGTCCACCGGAACGTGGTCGTCATCCCGGTCGCCGCCCTGGTGCCGGTGCAGACCAACACTTCTGTTGCGGCAACCAGTGAAGGCACGGCGACCGGCGGGACATCCCTGCCTCCGCAGCAGGTGTTCGTGGTCGGTCCCGGCAACAAAGCCGTCGCCCGTCCGGTCAAAGTCGGCATCGTCAACGCCAGCCAGGCGGAAATCACGTCGGGCCTGAATCCCGGCGACACGCTCGTGACCGTCGGCCAGGGCCAGCTTGTGCCGGGACAGCCGGTAAAAATCGAAAGCAAGACCAACGGCGTCGGCGCGGGCCTGGCAACAACGTAAACTGAACTTGTAACCCTAGAAACTTTGAGGTACTTATGGGACTGACACGTCTCGCCATTTCCCGTCCGGTCGTTATCTTGATGATGGTTGCCGCCTTTCTTGTTCTGGGCATCATCTCTTACTTCAAGCTGCCCGCTGAGCTGAATCCGAAGGTGGACTTCCCGCGCGTCACCGTGCGGACTACCTACTCCGGCACGAACCCGCAGGAAATGGAAACGCTGGTCACGAAGCCGATTGAAGACGCCATCAGCGGCGTCAGCGGCGTCCAAGAGATCGACTCCTACTCCGAGCAGGGCGTTTCCACCGTCTCGATCCAGTTCTTCTTCGGGACCAACTTAAACACAGCAGACGCGGATGTCATTCAGAAAGTGGATGCGATCCGTAAAAACCTGCCCCAAGCCTCTGACTCCCCCGCCGTGCTGAAAGCGGACACCAGCGGCCAGCCGGTCATGCACATCGCGATGCAAAGCAACCGGCGGCCGGAGCGCGAGCTGCAGTCCCTGGCGACAAACATCGTTCAGCCTTCTTTAGAGCAGGCCACGGATGTCGGCTCGGTTTCCATCGCCCAGGGCGCCCTGCGCGAGATCCGGGTTTCCGTTCCGGCCAGCCGCCTGGCGGCTTACGGCATTACAATTAGCCAGCTTGCTCAGGCTATCGGCAATGCCAACGTCAACGTCGCCAGCGGCTTTATCCAGTCCGGCAGCCAGTATTACAATGTCCGGCTCATCGGCGAGTTCGCCAGTGTGGACGAGATTCGCCAGTTGAAGCTGAACTTTGCGGCCACTTCCACCGGCGGCATGGCGGTTTCCGCCGGCGGCGGGGCAGCGGTCGGCACGGCGACTCCCTCTGGAGCTGTCAGCACGCCGGCAACTCCTGTTTCATCCAACCAGGTCGTTGCACTCGGGGACATCGCGCAGGTCTTGGACACAGGCTCCGAGCAAACGCAGAATGCGTTTTTGAACGGTCAGCCTTCCATTGGCATTGATGTTCTGAAGACCACCGACGGCAACACGCTTGCCGCCGTGGCCGGCGTCAAGACCCAGCTCAAGGCGCTGGCGAAAATCCTGCCGCCGGACATCACCTTTACAATTTCGACGGACCAGTCGGAAACCGTCAACTCCAACTTGAACGATGTTGTCGTTTCGCTCATGCTCGGCGCGATGCTGGCGGTTCTGGTCGTCTTTATCTTCCTGCACAACATTCGCGGCACGATTATTATCGCCATTGCGATCCCGACTTCCATGATCGCCACGTTCGTGCCGATGTATGCGCTTGGCTTTACGCTGAACACGCTGTCGCTGCTGGGCCTCTCGCTTGCGGTCGGCATTCTCGTGGACGACTCGATTGTTGTTTTAGAAAACATCAACCGTCACCTGGCAATGGGCGAGGAGCCGACCGCCGCCGCCATCCATGGCCGGTCCGAGATCGGCTATGCCGCCATTACGCTGACCTGCGTTGATTTGGTTGTCTTTCTGCCGATTGGGTTCATGGGCGGCGTCATTGGCGAGTTCTTCCGCTCATTCGGAATCACGGTCGCGTTTGCGACGCTCTTCTCGCTGTTCGTTTCGTTCACTCTAACGCCGATGCTGGCGGCCCGCTGGTACAAAAAAGGCGAGCGCAACGAGTATGACACCGGCTTTGCCGGGGCGTTTGACCGCGGGTTCCTGCGGTTTGAGAACTGGTATCGGCGCGTCCTGCGCCGGGCGCTGACATTTGCCTACACGCCTCGGCTTCAGGGGAGGCCGCTTGCCGCGCGGGTTCCGCTTGGAATTGCGCGGTGGTTCCTGCGCGGACCGGTGCTGGTGGTGCTGGCGGGAAACCTGTTCCTGTTCGCCATTTTCGGCCTGCTCGGCAAAAATCTGGGCTTCCGGTTTGCGCCGGACCAGGACCAGGGCCAGGTGTCCGTGCTGGTACAGGCCCCGGCGGGGTCCTCGCTTGCGTTTACGGAGGCGATCACGCGGCAGATCCAGAATGTCATCCAGAGCACGCCGGACCTCAAGAACGACACGAAGTTCGTGTCTACCACAGTCGGCGACGCCGGGCCGGGCCAGAACGCAACGGGAACACAGTATGCCCATGTGGACCTGACGCTGTATGACCGCAAAAGCATTCTGGACAGCGCCCAGTTCTGGAAGCATGAACACCTGCGGACCCGCGCGGACGTAGACGTCGCAGCGGAAATCGGGAAGCTGACCAGAAACATTGTCGGCGCACGGATTCTGCCGGCGAACGTCAGCGGCTTCGGCGGCGGTTCGCCGCCCCTGGAAATTGACCTGACCGGCCCGGACTTCAATCAGCTTCAGGCCGCGACCCAGCAGGTCCAGAAGCTGGTCGCCGACACGCCCGGCACCTACAACGTGGACAATTCGTTCAAGAACAGCCAACCGGAAGTGGAAGTGCGGCTGGACCGCATCAAAGCGCCCGAGTTCGGGCTGAGCCTGCAGCAAGTTGCCAATGCCCTGGCTGACTCAGTAGCCGGCAACCAGAACACGGAGTACCGCGACCCCGCCGACGGCCAGCAGTATTATATTCGGGTGCAGCTTGCCGACGCCGACCGCAACAACCCGGCGACGGTCTCCAATATCATTGTCGGCTATCAGAACAATGTTCCGGTGCATCTCGGCGATGTGGCAAGCGTCACGGTCGGCTCCGGGCCGGTCAAGATTGACCGCTTGAACCGCCAGCGCAAAATCGCCGTGACGGCCTACCTGCGGCCCGGCTACCCGCCGGGAACGGTCAGCGCCCAGCTCACGCCGCAGCTAAAAGCAATGAATTTGGGCCAGGTAACTTACTCGCTCGGCGGCGAAGCGCAGACGATCGGCCGGGAGATCGGCTACCTGGCGACGGCGTTCTTCTTGGGGATTATCCTGACCTATATGCTGATGGCGGCCCTGTTCAACAACATGATTTTCCCACTGTCCATCATGCTGTCGCTGCCGCAGGCCTGGGCCGGCGCGATCATTGCGCTGACCATCGCCCAAGAGCCTTTAAGCTTGATTGCCATGATCGGCATCGTGTACCTCAACGCGATTGTCAACAAGAACGCCATTCTGCTGGTAGATTACACGAATACCCTGCGCGGGCGCGGCTACAAGCGCCTAGACGCCATCTTGGAGGCCGCCCCGATCCGCCTGCGGCCCATCTTGATGACGACGTTCACGATTATCGTCTCCACCCTGCCGACCGCTTTGGCGCTGGGCCGGGGCGCAGGATTCCGGCAGTCGCTGGGCGTCGCCGTCACCGGCGGCATCCTCCTGTCACTGGTGCTGACGTTGATTATCGTGCCGTGTGCCTACTTCCTCTTTGATAACTTCAGCAACTGGCTCGGCCGTGTCATCTGGCACCGCCAGATTCCCGCCGAAGCGCTGGCTTACAGCGGCTCCGATCAGGAAGACCCGCGTCACGAAGACCATTCCCTGCGCCCCGAGCCGCTGGATTAACCCGTAGGGGCAGGTCTTTGTGCCTCCCCTCTGGACTTCACACGCAAAAACGCCCCGCCAGAATGCTGGCGGGGCGTTTTTTTACATTAGCGCGTATTACAGGTCTTTGTCATCTTTGGCCTCGTCCAGCTCATCCGACAAATCCAGATCTGCGTCTTCGTCCAGGTCTTCGATTTCTCCGGCCTCAAGATCCGCATCCGCGCTCAGCGCCGACGCCGACACCACCGGCGGCTCGTAGCGCGTCAGGCGCGAGGGCCGCTTTGGACAGTTCGTACAGGTAAATTTGACTTTCGCGCCTCTCAGCCAGGCCGGGACGCCTTTAAAGACGGCCCCGCAGTCGCTGCAGCGTATTGCTTCCGTTGGCATAAATGCGTTCAACCTCACCCTTCGTATCTTCACTTTTTCTCTAGAAGCGAATTTGTTCTTAATCGTTCTTTTCGGCGGAAATCGCCACGTCATGGCTGGAAGACTTGCCGGTGCCGTTGGAGGCGACCGACGATGAGCGAACGGTCGGACGAGAAGCTGCCGCCGTGCCTTTTGGGGCCTCTTTGTCCTCCACCGCCGGAGTCAGCACCCCGTTCATCACCATCAGCACCCCAATCGCCAGGTAGCACCAGGCTTCCTTGCCGGTGACCGGCTGACCGGGGTCGTAGACAAACCGCGGCCCCAGAATGAGGCCGACGATCCCCAGCACAATTAAAATCGCGCCAATCACGGTGAAGGTGCTCAGCCAGCGAGACCTTAGCATAGATTCGTTCCTTATCCGATCAGCCCCGCCTTTGGCGGGACACGTTCAATAATTATACACTATTTTGGGTTCATCCCGGCTCAGTTTACTGTTGTCCATTCGGCAAAAGTTCCATCGGCAAGCTGCACTTGGGCCGCGCCCCGCTCCGACAGGTCAGTCAGCACTCCGGCAGCGTCCCCCTGGCGCACCGCCGCGCCTACGGCAAGAATAGCCCGGCACCGCGCCAGGATAAGAAGAAAACCGCCTTGACGCCAGCGCCTTTCCCAAAGGGTCAGTGACGACGCGGCGGCATCAATAACGCCCGGCACGGGCTGTTCCTGCCCCGCGAGACGCAGAGAAGTCGGCGGGTAGGCAAACTCAGCCGCGCCCTGAAACGCGGTCTGGCCGACATTGATGCCGATGCCGAGAACGGCCACCCCGGCGGCGACTTCCACTAGAATGCCGCCGACTTTTCTGCCGTCCAGCAGCAGGTCGTTCGGCCACTTGAGCTGCGGTCTGAAGCCAAGCGAAACAAGTGCCTCAGCAGCGGCAAGCGCCGTAACCAGGCCAAGCTGCCCGGCGTCTGCGTCCGGCGGCAGACGGTACACAAACGACATCAGCGCACTCTGCCCGGCCTGCGCCTGCCACTGATGCCCGCGCTGCCCCCGCCCGCGCGTCTGAAAGCCGGCAGTGACCAGCGCCCCCGACGGCGCAGGGTCTGCACCCTCCGACGCCCACTCCCGCGCCAGGTCGTTCGTCGAGCCGCATTCCGCGTAGTGACGATGAGGCTGCCCAAACTCAGTCATCCGGCAAAGTCCAAAGAGATGTCCAGCGCCGGGGCCGAGTGCGTCAGCGCCCCAATGCTGAGAACATCCACGCCGGTTGCGGCGACTTCCGCCACCCGCGCCTCCGTCAGCCCGCCCGACGCTTCCGAGATCGCCCGTCCGCCAATCAGTTCAACCGCCCGGCGCATCGTTTCCGTGTCCATATTATCCAGCAGAATAATGTCCGCGCCCGCGTGGAGCGCTTCCTCGACCATTCCAAGCGTCGCTGTTTCCACTTCAATCTTCATCGTGTGCGGAATCTGCGCCTTCGCACCGGCCACCGCGTTTCCGATTCCCCCAGCGGCCTTGATATGGTTGTCTTTAATCAGCACGCAGTCGTACAAGCCCAGCCGGTGGTTGAAGCCGCCGCCTGCCCGTACCGCGTACTTTTCTAATGCCCGCAGCCCCGGCGTCGTCTTGCGCGTGTCCACGATCCGGGCCTGGGTGCCTGCCGTCAGGCGGACATAGTGCGCCGTCAGCGTCGCAATCCCCGACAGCCGCTGTAGGAAGTTCAGTGCGACCCGCTCCGCCGTCAGCAGGGCGCGGGCATCCCCGGTCACGACCGCAAGCGGCGTTCTTCCGTCCCCCACTGTAGCTCCGTCCTCTACCAACGCTTCCCAGTGCGTGTTCGGGTCCAGCAGCTTAAATGCAAGCTCCGCAATCGCCAGCCCGGCAATTACCCCCGGCTGCTTCGCCAGCACCGTCGCTGTCGCCGTCGTCCCGGCAGGAACACACAGCATCGTCGTGATGTCCCCCGGCCCGATGTCCTCTAAAAGCGCCGCCCGCACCAGCGGTTCATATTGTATCTGTGGTATGTCCATTGTGTCTCCTAATGCTTCTTCGGCGTGTGCGGTTCCGGCTTGATTGGCCCTACCACCTCGGCAGTGACAGGAACAGTCGCACAGTAGCCGTCTTGCGTCTGGAACTGCAACTCTGCATTCATCCTGCCAAGCGGCAGATGCGACTTGAACGTCACGGTCCATACTTCCCAAGTAGACGCATTCACCCCAGCTCGAAGCCCAGTCAATTCTTGGGCCGTAAAATCAGGAGACGTGCTGGTAGCGAAAACGCCTTTCAGACCGGCGCTGCCCGGAAAGAGGCCCGGCGCGTGCGGGAACAAAACCTGACCGGGTTTCCCGCGAGACGCGAGGCTGACCATCGGAGGCGCGTAAAAACCGATTGTCACCGATTTTGTCCGTGCCGCGCCGACCTTAACATCGCCGAAGTTCACCGGCTGTGTGGGCGCTTCAAGTCCCTGTACGCTTTCACCGATCACGTTGATGCCGGCAAGGTCGGCAAGCGGGCCGGGCGGATATAGGGGGGATGGCCTGGCGTCGTCAACCAAGATCAAGTGATTCTGAAACGGCCCAATTTGGAAGAAGGCATCTATCGTGACACGATAAACAGCACGAATAAAGTCCGGCCCATCAAAGCGAGCAAACAAAGAAACATCCGCTTGGGAGTTCCGATCCGGCTGAAGAGTAGGCAGGTGTTCCGGCGAAAAGACGTGCCGGTCAAACATTACCGTCACAAGCTGGGTGCATTTTGTGTTGGAGGGAACCAGGCCGAAGTCAACCACTGCGGGAGAAAAAGAAACGGCAGGCTGATGTTTGGGCGCATCGGCCCAGACCGGCGCAAGGCTAAAGAAGAGAAAGCCGGAAGCCAGTATACTGCCTAAGTAACGCATGATTACTTGTTCGCCGTACCGCGTGGTTTTCCCTGCCGGTACTCGGACGGCGGGACGCCCATCTGGCGCTTGAAGGCGGTGGAAAACGCATAGGGGCTGTCGTAGCCGACCAGCCGGGAGACGGCTTCCACGGTGTACGCCTCGGCGGCAAGCAAGGCGGCGGCGCGGCGCATCCGCAGGGCCGTGACATGGCGCATCGGGCTGACGCTCAGCTCGGCGCGGCAGAGGCGGCGCAGATGCTCCGGGCTGAGAGAAACCTGCCGAGCGAGTTCTTCCACAGACCACGGCGCGGCAAGGTCGGCATTGACGCTTTCCCAGAGCCGCCGCAGGCGCGGGTCGCCGCCGCCGGGCTGGACCAAGCGCCGGGCATACGCCGACACCAAGAATGCCCACGGCGGGACGAGGCCCGGATCGGCAGAGTGCATGACTTCCCGGTGCAGACCGGAAATGGCGCTTGCCAGCGGGCCGGTCTCGCCAGGGAGAAGCCGGGGCCGGTCAGAAACGCCAAGCCAATTCCCTCGCGACTGCACCCAGGAAAGTTTCCACGGCACGGCGCTGTCCGCTCGGTAGGCATGGAATGCCGATGGGGGCGTCACATAAAGCTGCCCGGCCTCGCAGCGCTCCCAGCCGTTGTCTCCCCAGACCCAGCCTGCACCGCCGGTGCAGGCGAGAAGCTGGCTTAGAATGGGGTCACTGCGGACAAAGCGGAAATCCGGGTCAGCCTCTGTGATGCCGGCGAGGGTGATGTCATGCGCGGCCAGCGCCGGGCAAAGCGCGGCACTGACAATCCATTCGCGGGTGCCATTGCCGACCATGTGCATTTCGCGTGGGTGTATGGTGTTATTGGTGATGGACATTTGATGATTCTAGGTGTATTATAGCGCAAATCTGAGGTGAAGAAGTATGACAATCCCGCGTCCTGAATACCCGCGCCCGCAGTTTATGCGCTCTGATTGGTTTTGTTTGAACGGCGAGTGGCAGTTCGAGATTGACGGCGGCGACAGCGGCCTGGAGCGCGGTCTGCTGAAGCGAAATTTGTCGGATACCATTACCGTGCCGTTTTGCCCGGAGTCAGAGCTGTCCGGATTAGGCTACACCGACTTCATGCTGGTCGTCTGGTACAAAAAAGTCGTTACTGTTCCTGACGACTGGAAAGGCCGCCACGTTCTGCTGCATTTCGGCGCGGTAGACTACGACGCGACAGTATGGGTCAACGGGGTGGAGCGGATGCGTCACCGGGGCGGCTTTACTCCGTTCTCAGTGCTTTTAAAGGACGTCACCGGCGGCGACACATTCAGCGTTGCTGTGCGAGCGCGGGACGACTGGCGGACGCCGCAGCCGCGCGGCAAGCAGTCTACGCGCTATGAGTCCTACAACTGTTGGTACACCCGGACGACCGGCATCTGGCAGACGGTCTGGATGGAGCCGGTGCCGGAAGTGTCACTGAAGCGCCCGCGCATCACGCCGGACGCCGCAAGCGGCGCGTTTCACCTCGACTTGCCGCTGACTCAAAACAGGCCGGGCCAACGGGTGCAGGCGACGCTCAGAGATGACAGCGGGGAACTTTGCACTGCCGAGACCGCCGCGCATCTCGACCTTGCGCCCCGCCTGACGCTTTCCATTCCCGAGAACAAACGTCGTTATTGGTCTCCTTCTGATCCCTATCTGTACGACATTGACATTGCGCTTATCGGCGCGGACGGGTCTGTCGTAGACAGCGCTTCCACTTATGCCGGCCTGCGAAGCGTGGCGATTGATGGCCTCAAAGTCAAGATTAACGGCGAGACCATCTTCCAGCGCACGGTGCTGGACCAGGGCTACTACCCGACCGGCATCATGACCGCGCCGACCGATGCCGAGCTTGAGGCCGATATTCAGCGCAGCCTCGACGTCGGGTTCAACGGCGCTCGCCTGCACCAGAAAGTCTTTGAAGAGCGCTTTTTATATCACGCGGACCGAATGGGGTATCTGCTCTGGGGCGAGTTCGGCAACTGGGGCTGCGACGGTTTTGGGCCGGCCGGCGATAGCCAGAAACCGGGGCCGACCTATATTACGCAGTGGCTGGAAGCGCTGGAGCGTGATTATTCGCATCCCAGCATTATCGGCTGGTGCCCGCTGAATGAGACCAGTCAGAAAATCACGGATAGCATTACGGATTTAGACGACGTCACTTACGGCATGTATCTGGCGACAAAAGCGATGGATTTGTCGCGCCCCGTGCTGGATACGTCGGGCTACTCGCACCGGGTCATCGGGCAGGACATCTACGACTCGCACGACTATATTGACGAGAAAGTGTGGTCTGTGGGCTTTGCGAACTTCAGGGCTAGGCACGCAAAGATGGCGGCCGGCAAAGTGTTCATCAATGACAACAAAAGAATCTCCGTGCCGTATGAGGGCCAGCCCTACTGGGTCAGCGAGTTCGGCGGCTTCAAATGGGTGCTCGAAGAAGACCAGAAGTTAGTCGACGAGCATAAGTTAGCGCCGGAAGACCAGAAGCTCGCGGAAGAAGCCTGGGGCTACGGCGGCAACCCGAGGACACTGGAAGAGTTTTATTTGCGCTTCCAGGCAGTTTGCGACACCCTGCTGGACAACCCGCACATGTTCGGCTACTGCTACACGCAGCTCACGGACATTACGCCGGAGCTGAACGGCATCTACACCTATGACCGTCGCCTCAAGTTCGACGCGGCCCGCCTCCAAGCCATTCAATCCAAGCCCGCCGCCATCGAGCAAAGCTAATCCGCTCGCGTAGGGGCGGGGCTTGCCCCCGCCCTCTTTGCGTTGTCCTCTTTTCAGCCTCTCGCAATCTTTTCAGCCTCTCGCAACGGCGCTTGCCTGCCGATAATCTCCTTAGTTTTCGGCGAACTTATGGAATAATCGGTTTATGGCCCCCTATCCGGCAAACGAAACAAAGCGGCTGGACGCACTGCGCCAGGCACATATTCTTGATACTCAGCCCGAAGAAGCGTTTGACGACCTCGTGCGGCTGGCCGCGCACCTCTGCGGAGCGCCTATTGCCGCCGTCTCCCTGGTGGACGCGGGCCGGCAGTGGTTCCAATCCGTGCTGGGCATGGATAGACGCGAGGCCCCGCGCAGCGCGGCTTTCTGCGCCCATACAATTCTGCAAACCGGCGTTCTCGTTGTCCGGGACGCGCTGGAAGATCCGCGCTTCACGGCGGGTTCTCTCGTCACCGGCGACCCGCACATCCGCTTTTACGCCGGAGCGCCGCTGATTATGTCAGGTGGGGTTGTAGTCGGCGCACTGTGCGTCATGGATTACCTGCCGCGTCAGTTGACGGAAGATCAAACAGCAGCCCTGCAAATCCTCGCCCGGCAGGCCACCGGTCAGATTGAGCTGGCACGGCGCGTCGCCGTCCAGGAACAGCTTATCGCGGAGCGCTCCGCCGCTGAGGAAACTCTGCGCCACCAGCAAATGCTGCTGCTGGAAGCCCAGCAGGTCGCCAAGATCGGAAGCTGGGAATATGATGTTAAGACAGGCCGGATCGGCTGGTCACCGGAGATGTTCCGGCTGCTGGGGTTCGATCCTGCCCACGGCGAGCCGGACTACGACACGCTGATGACCCACTACCACCCCGAGGATGTTCTCCTGCACGATGCCAAAGTGCTTCAAGCCCTCGACGACGGCCTGCCCTATGCGTTTGACGCCCGCATTTTGTCCGGCGAGGGTTTGATGCGCTGGGGCCATGCCGAAGGCCAGGCGGAGCGGGATGGCGAGGGCCGGGTCGTTCGGCTCTTTGGCACGGTCATGGACATCACGGAGCGCAAGCAGGCGGAAGAAGAACACGCCCGCCTTGCGGCGATTGTCGCGCATTCCACGGACGCCGTTCTGGGCCTGACACTGGATGGAACGCTGGTGAGCTGGAACAAAAGTGCGGAGCGGCTCTACGGCTACAAGGAAGGCGAGGTGATCGGCCAGCACATCTCTGTCCTGGCCGCGCCGCAGCAGGCGGGAGCCGCTTCTGCCGCGATCCAGGCGCTCAGGCGCGGCGAGCAGCGCGGCGCTCAGGAGATGCAGAGCAAGCGTAAAGACGGCACGCTGGTTGAGACCGTGCAGACGTTTTCTCCAATCCGAAATCAAACCGGTGAGATGGTGGGAGTCGCCGCCTTCAGCCATGACGTCACCGAGCAGCGCCGGACGGAAGAAGCGGTCCGCCGCAGCGAGGCGCGTCTGGCGGAAGCCCAGCGCGTCGCGCACATCGGAAGCTGGGAGATGGATGCACGCACTGTGGAACTTGTTTTCTCGGAAGAAATGTTCCATCTGTTTGAGATTGACCCTGCCGCCGGAGTGCCGCCGCACGAGGCCGTCCTGGCGCGGTATCATCCCGACGATGTCGCCGCGCATACAGCTCTGGTGATCCAGTCTCTTGCCGATGTCACGCCCTTTGAGACAGACATCCGAATTGTCCGGCAGAACGGCGACATCCGCTGGGTCCATATCATCGGCAAACCGATTTTAGATAACGGTGGAGAATTGCTGCGTTTGGTGGGAACCATGATGGATGTGACGGAGCGGGTGCGGAACGAGGAGCGCTTCCGGGTGCTGTTCGAGCATTCGTCCGAAGCACATTTTCTGGTAAACAGCGGTGGGATTATTGACTGCAATCAAGCCGCGCTCCAAATACTCCGCTGTTTGGACAAAGCGAAGATGCTGTCCGTCCAGATTCAGGACCTGGCACCTCAATATCAGCCGGATGGACAGCTCTCCTCAGAAAAAGGGCGACAAATGGCAGCCGATGCCTATAAAAATGGCGTTCATCGCTCGGAGTGGGTTCACACGCGGCTGGATGGGGAAGAGTTTCCAACAGAAGTTATTCTCACTCCGGTAACGCTCGATGGAAAACCGGCAATGCTGTCGGCCTGGCATGATTTGACCGAGCGCAAGCAGGCCGAGCAGCGCATCCACGATTATGCCGTCATTTTGGAGTTCCAAAAGCAGGAATTGGAACAGGCAAACCGCGAGCTGTGCGATCTGGCGACAACGGATGGCCTGACCGGCCTGAAAAACCACCGGGCGTTTCAGGAACGGCTGCTGACGGAGTGCGAGACCGCAGAACGCCATCAAACTCCGCTGTCGCTGCTGCTGCTGGACGTGGACCACTTCAAGCAGTTCAACGACACCTTCGGCCACCCCGCCGGGGACGCGGTCCTGAAGCAAGTGGCCCATCTGCTGAAGCACACGATGCGCGACTGCGACTTCGTCGCCCGCTACGGCGGCGAAGAGTTCGTGGTCGTCCTGCCACAGACCGACCGGGCCGGTGCGCTTCGGGCGGCGGAGCGCTGCCGGGTTACCATTGAAAACGCGCATTGGGAATGCCGCGCCGTGACCGCAAGCTTCGGCGTCGCCACGCTTTCTTTAGACTGCGCCGGCACCGACGCCCTGATTGCCGCCGCCGATCAGGCGCTGTACGCCGCCAAGTTCAACGGGCGCAACCAGCTAAGGCACAGTCATTCCATGTGCGCGGCTCCCTCAGCGGCCTACGAGATGTAGGGACGCGCTTTGCAGGCCGGGCGACGCTGCGGTCAGCGTCATCTGGCCCGCTGTTTCTCCTGCCCCGATGATGACCAGGCATTTGCCGCCGAAGGCAGAGCGCGTACCGGCCTGGTCCGGCTCGTGGCAGCTTGGATCTCCGTTCCCCACGCCGGCAATCCGTCCCGCGCCGGTGAGACTAAACGTCACCAAGTTACTTGCCGTCGGCACGGTGCGTCCCGCCGCGTCTACGACATCCACTTCCACCATCGTTATGTCTTCGCCGTCCGCTGTCAAAGTTGTCCGGTCCGTCGTCAGCTTCAGCGCCGTCGGTGCGCTGGTCATTTCCACTTTGTCCGCAGCAATCTCTTGCCGTTCTCGCGCGATGCCGCTATAAGCGTGCGCTTCCAGTGTCCCCGGCGCATACGGCACCGACCAGTGGACATGGCCGTTTTTCGGCATCTGCTTCTCGCCGAGAGACTTGCCGTTAAGCGTCAGGTCTACATACTGGGCGTTGCTGTATGCCCAGACGTCAACCGGCTGGCCTTCTTTTCCGGCCCAGTTCCAGTGTGGGAACAGATGCACCATCGGCCTGTCGCCCCAAACCGACTGGTAGTAGTAATAGGTGTCTTTCGGAAAGCCGCACTCGTCCATGACTCCGAAGTTTGAGTTGATGTCCGGCCAGCCGAACGGCGTCGGCTCGCCTTTGTAATCAAAGCTGGTCCAGACAAAGCCGCCCGCCACATACGGCCGGTCCGCAATAGGCTGCCAGGCCGCTTCCGCCGTCTGCGCCCACGGCGGCGCATGGATGTCATAGGCGCTGATATAGCCTTTGGCCTGGTCCCCCAGGTAGGTGACGCCGTCAATCTTGAACGTGTCCGAGCCGTAGACGCCGCGTGTGCCAACCTCGCTGGACGTTTCGCTGCCGAACAGCGGCAGGTTCGGGTGCGCCTGATGGAAGCCGTCATACGCGCCGGGATTGTAGTTAATCCCCTGCAAGTCTTCCACCGACGTGATGCCGACGGCGCTGTCATACCCGCCGTTCATGGCGCAGGTAATTGGCCGCGTACCGTCATTCGCGTTCACCACTTGCTTCATCGCCGTGAAGATTGCCGCCGCCTGCGGGCTGCCTTGAATGCCTTCCTCATTGCACATGGACCACATGATGATGCTTGGGTGATTGCGGTCCCGCTGGATCATGCTTTTCAGCTCGCTCAGGTCCGAGTACGGCGTCGTGAGCGACGACTTAGCTTCTTCCGTGTCGCCCAGATGCCGGTTCTCGTCCATGACCAGCATTCCCAGCTTGTCGCAGGCATCGAGTAGCTCGGCGGCAGGCGGATTATGAGACATCCGGTAGGCATTGCTGCCCATCGCTTTGAGTTTCTTGATGCGCCAGTAGAGCAGGCTATCCGGCATTCCAATCCCGACGCCCGCGAAGTCCTGATGGTTGCAGGTTCCTTTGATTTTCACCGGCTTGCCGTTTAAAAAGAAGCCGCGCTGTGCATCAAATCGTATCGTCCGAATGCCGAACGGCGTGTCAGTCTCATCTACAACTTGCGCGTTCTGCCGGATCTCCAAGTGAAGGTGGTAAAGCTGAGGGGTTTCCAGTGACCAAAGTTGAGGATGCGCGACGAAGATAGGCTGCGGGATTTCGATAGGTCCGGGCCTGTAGCCCTTCCCATACAGGAACAGGACAGACGTTTGTGCGGCAGTCTTCCCCGCTGGGTCCACAACACGCCAAGAGATGCGGCAGTTTCCTTGCGGTCTTTGTCTCGGCCAAACCACCGTTGTCTTGGTCATTACCGTGGCTGGCGCGGCAACCCCGTCCGCGCCCGGCTCCGGTAGCTTGGCGCTGACAAACGTCCCCCAGGGTGCGATGTGCACGGGAGCGGCGACGTTGAGCCAGACATGGCGGTAGATGCCGCCGCCTTCGTACCACCAGCCTTCATGGTGCGCGGGATTGACCGAGACCGCCAGCACATTGACGCCGCCGTAATGGGCGGCGCGGTGGATGTCGTAGCGGAAGGAGTCGTAGCCGCCGGGATGCTCGCCGAGCATCTGCCCGTTCAAATAGACTTTGGCGTCCCGGTATACGCCGTCAAAGTCAATCCAGACGCTTTTGCCCGCGTCCGACGCCGGCAGCGTGAACGTCTTTCGATACCAGGCGCGGGGCGTCGGCAACGCGGCGTGGCTGGCGTCGCCGCTCGGGTCAAACGCGCCTTCGACAACGTAATCATGCGGCAGATGCACGACGCGCCAGGCATGGTCATTGTAGGCCGGGCGGCTTGGATCCGCATCGGCAGTCGCCGCGCCGAGCGTCACTGCCCCCGTGATGCCGCCGGCACCCGCCGTGTTCTCCACCAGCACGGAGACGACATTGGGGCTGCCGGCTCTCCAAGCGGCATCCAGCGGCACGTCAAACGGCTCATTCCAGCCTTCGTGATGCACCAGCCGTTTTCCGTTCAAGTAAACGGTCGCGTTATCGTCCACGCTCTCGAAATGCAGGACACGGTGCGGAGCATCAAGCGAACGCAAACCGTCCGAAACGAGACCCGGCGGTACATGGGGCAAAATCATGGCGAGAAATTCCCAACATGTCGGCAGAGCGGAGGTATCCACCTGCGCCGCGTAAGCGGCGGCACATGCGACGGCAACCGCGCCGGCGACTCCTTCCGAATGTGCATGAGTCACTTCCGCCGACAGCGCTGCCTGACGGGCGGCAAGCACAAGGTCATCCGCGAAGTAAGCACCCAGAGGTGCAACCCGCATTGCCGCTCCGTTGCCAAGCGAACCTTCCCCGCTAAAGAGGCGCGGTGCCATCATGCGCCACATGCCGGCAAGGTAGATCATAGGAACAAGCCGGTTCATGGCGTCGCCGTAGCCGCGTTCTTCCTCGTAGTGAACCGAGAAGTTGGTCGCCAGCTTGTCTTGGTCTATTTCGCCCTGCTGACGCAGCACGGACACGACCGATAGCGCCATCTGCGTATCATCCGTGCAGTGCCACGGCGGATGGGCCAGCGTCCGCGCCATAATTAGCTCGTCCGCGCCCGATGTGAAGTACCGCTCCCCAAACGCATCCCCGACGGACAGCCCTTCCAGGGACAGCGCGGCACGGGCCAGCCGGTCAGTGGGGTTTGAGGAAAGTGACATGGACCACTCCAAATCAAGCCAAATAAAGAAGGACGGCTATGAATAGCCGCCCTTGCAGTGTACCTTGCTGATGCGCTGATTGAGTGAATTACCGGCAAAATTATTTGCAGGCGGAGTTATTTGTGGTCATGCTCGATATTGGGATCCGAGGGCATGGCACCCATCATGCCGCTGTCCATGTCCCCCATCATCGCGGCAGCGGTTTCACTTTTTTGGCGGCGCTCTTCCGCAGACAGCAGGGCGGCGCAAGGAGTGCCGAATCGGGGACGGGCGAACGGCAGGTGCGTGTCGCCCCGTGCCAGGATATGAGCGCCGTTGGTCATGCCGGTCATCGGATCAGTTGTGTCCAGCCCATCGCCGCCCCAGTTTGTCCAAGAACGAGCGTTGCAGTAGTGGCCGACGAACGACCGCCGGACACGGTCAAGCGAAAAGTTCTTTTTAGAGCGGTGCAGGACATGGCCGCCGAAGAAGACAACGTCGCCGGCTTTAGCCGACACTAAAAGCTGATCGTAGCGATCTGCGATCTTCGCCAGGTCGTTGTGGTCGTCGTCCGGGTTGCTGACCCCGCTGACGTGTGCGATGCCGTCAATGGCATCACCCGTGCCGCCGCCGCTGCGGGGCGGATAGACCGGCTCGCACTGGGAGCCTTTCGCCATCCACATCGCGCCGTTCATCTCATCGGCGTCGTCAATCGCGATCCACGCGCCGCACAGCGTGTCGGGATGCGTCGGGATATAGAAGCTGTCCTGGTGCCAGCCCTGCCCCGGCTTCCCGGCGGGCTTCAGAAACAGCATGGACTGGAGCGCGAGAATGTCCGGCCCGGTCAGAACTTCCAGGACATCCAGAACGCGCGGGTGCAGCAGATACCGCTCGTGCAGCTCAAGCTGCCGGTGCAGCATGTGGATTCGCAGGAAGTATTGGACTTTCTCTTCCGGCGACAGGTGCGCCGGCGGCGCGTCAAGGCCCTGCACTGTGGTCGCCTGCTGCGGCGTGTCCCCGACAGCCATCTGCCGGGTCTGCGCCGGCAGCCGTCCCTGCATCAGATCGTCGGTATGCCGGCGCAGCTCGGCGACATCGGCAGGCGAAACTAGGTTGCGAACGACAAGAAAGCCGTCGCGTTGGAACTTGATGTATTCGTCTACTGAAACGGAATAGCGGTCCGGCGTAACGGCTGCAGACGAAACGGGCTGGGTGGCGGGCCGGTCAAGAAGAGTATTCATAGAAACTGCCTCTTTCTGCACTTGGTAAGATGGAGTTATTGTAGCAGTGCCGGGTCTTCCGCGCCATAGCCGCGCCTGGCGGATTTTCGGGCGTACAGCATCAAAAACAGGCATGTGAAATCAGACCGTAGCGTTAATACAGCAGGCGTTTGACTTCCACGAGATGCGGCAGCATTGGCGGGCTGCAGGCTTCGGCACGGCGGCGAAACTCGCGTGGCGGCAGGCCGCAGACGGACTTGAACAGCCGTGAAAAATGAAACGGGCTGGCAAAGCCGCACAGCGCGGCGATCTCGGTTACGGTGTAGTTCGAGCGGGCCAGCAGCGCGGCGGCACGGTCCAGCCGGGCCAGACGAACCGTCTCCGACGGCGAATGGCCGACACTCGTCCGAAAGAGGCGGCAGAGATGCTCCGGGGTGACACACGCCGCCGCGGCAAGCGCGGGCAGCGTCAGGGCGGCCGCCGGGTCTTCGTCCAACCGCCGAAACAAAAACGCGCAGGCACGCTCCACGGCCGGCGGCCAGACTTCCGGCGGCAGACCCTGCGCGGTCCGGTTCCCCGAACAGAACACGAAGACCATTGTCGTGATGGCATGGCGGCACGGCTCCGGGTCCCCACGCCCTAGCCACGTCAGCAGGTGACGAAATAGTGGGTGCAGGATGTCGTTCTCCGCCGGAGGCCGCACCAGCGGCCAGTGCTCCCAGCCCTCCGGCGGGTCATCCATTTGGAAGTGGAAAAACGCATGGCGGGTGCGCCGCTGCCGGTCCCACTGAAAGAAATCGGTCGCGCCAGGCCGGCACAGCACGACCGAGCCTTCCGCTGCGGCGGCAGACGCCCCGCCCCAGCGGTACTCGGCGTCGCCCTGAAGAAGCCAGACAAACTCCCAGTCCGCCATCAGGCGCGGCCCGTAGGACGCGCCCGGCGGATAGGCCGCAACCCCAAAGTTTGTCGGCAGAGTAATATCCAAAGATTGGCCCCTACTCGGCGGCGTCTTCGGCCTGAGCGGCCCACAGCAGGCCGCGCACCATCAGCGGCAGGACTTCGGTTTGGGCGACGATGTCGGCATGATGCCCCAGCGAGTTGTAAGCGACCCGGCCCTGCCCGTAGTATTTGGTCCAGATGACCGGCATGTCAAACTCACCGTTTAGGACATGCGGACCGTCCGCCGTTGGGAATTTCGTGACAGCCAGCGTCTTGTTGGCGGGGTCAACGTGCATATAATACTGCTCGGACTTGACCGAAAAATCGGCGGGCGACCCCGCCGTGATGAAGTGGCCGGCATCGGTAATCCGCACCGTGTATTCCACGCCGTCATTGCCGGGATGCGCGACCCACTGCCCGCCGGTCATAAACTGATACTCGGTTTCGACCCGGAACGAATCGCACATGCCGCCGTGGCAGCCGGCGATTCCAACGCCGCTTTTGACGGCTTCCAGCAGTGGCGGAAGCTGCTCGCCGGTGATCGTGTCCATTGTCCAAACCGGCACAATCAGGGACAATGCTTTCAGCTTCTCGCCATTTTTGTACGCCTCCAGCGTGTCCGAGACTTCCACCTCAAAGCCTTTGTCTTTCAGCTCCCGCTCAAAAATCTCAGCCACCTGCTGCGGCTGATGCCCGTCCCATCCGCCCCAAACAATCAGCGCCTTGCGCCCGTTCACATGTGCCATTTTGTTTCTTTCTCCTTTGTCTTCCTCGGGCGTTGTTTATTACAACGCATCGTTAGGCTGACAGCAATTGCCGCTTCAAGCGCGAGAGTTCTGGATGGTCGTTGCTTCCAAGTGGACGGTAATCTTCACCCAGGTATTCCCGCCATAAATAACCAGGGCGGAATGGCTGAAAAAACCTCAGCGGTGCAAACTTTTGTGCCAATTCGTCATTCAGGACACAGGAAAACTGACACGAGCGGTAGCCGTCAGGCGAACGGGAAAAATAATCACCTAGTTCAGCAACACAAACATTTGGATTGAAGGCTGTATACGCAAACTGAAACTCCGGTGCAGAAAGTAAATGATGATACAGGCGTATGCCGCACTCAGTTATATCAATCGCGTCTTGAACGTCCCTCACGCCAAAGCTGCTTAATTCCGAGGACCAGACTTCAACGCCTGGTGTTTCTGGACACATCGCGTCAATGCCGCTTTTCCACGAGATTTCGAGACCGCTCAGCAGCGTAAAAGCCAAACCGTCAAAATGGGAGATGTGCTTTTCAGCCTGCTTCCTGTTTTCACATTCGATCCATAATTCGAAGATGATAGCCATTTCAGCAAGCTCCCATTTCGCTATGCAGAGGCCGCCACCCCGCCGTCATTTGTCCGACGAGAAGACGCGCCGCAAGACCCCACTCCGGCTCATTGCCAATTTTCAGGATCACAAGCCATCCGTGCGGGTGACGATTTCGTATCGCCCGCAAAGCGTCGCCCGAAGACGCGCCAAGTGCATATTCCTCTGTCTCAACATGAATTGAGACAAACTCGTTGTTGTGGCTGGGTTCCAGTAGCGGCTTGAGCTTCTCCTCATAAATTGCCAATCCGCGTTTTGAGAGAGGATTTTCTTTTTCGTCCGCAGGCATCAGCGATGCTTGTTCTGGGGCAGACATGGCTATTTCTCCTGTGCAGCCTAACTTCAAATGATACTCAAGTATAACACCTAACGCAGGTAGGATGCGCCGTTGACATCTATTGTGTTCCCCGATAAATAATCCGAAGCGTCGGTGACGAGAAAGCCGACCAGCGCGGCAATGTCCGTGGGTGACGCGACGCGGCCCAGAGGGATCTCGGCACGGATTTGCTCGCCGCGCTGGGTGAGTGCGTCCGAGGCCATGTCGGTTTCGGTCCAGCCCGGCGCGATCCCGAAACTGCCGATGCCGGACGGGGCCAGTTCGGCGGCCAGCGATTTGACCAGGTTAATCTGCGCGGCTTTGGACGCCGCGTACCCGGCGTGACGCGCTTCGCCCCGATGTCCGGCCCGCGAGGCGATCTGGATGATCCGCCCCCACCCTGCGCCCGCCATCGCCGGGGCAAGCTGATACGCTAGGTCCGCGCCCGCCCAGAAGTTTACCTGCATCTGCCGCCGCATGGCGTCGCGCCAGCCGTTGAAATTGCGGTCCGTCAGCATCGGCGTCGGCTCATAGATGCCTGCGTTATGCACCAGCACGTCTACCCGGCCCCCAAGGTCTGCCTCAGCTTCCATTCCTAGCACCATGACGTTGGTAGGATCTGATAGGTCGGCAGCCAGCAGTACGTGGTCGCTGCCTTCCATTGCTGACCGCGTTTCGCGGGCCGCCGTCAAGTTCCGGTGGTAGTGAACGCCCACGCGGAAGCCGTCCGCCGCAAGTCTAATAGCAATGGCCCGGCCAATGCCGCGTGAGGCTCCGGTGACTAAGGCTGTCTTTGTTAGGTTCATTTCCTCGCACCCCCTAATGCCGCGCGAGCGGCATGAGCCAGCCCCGCCGCCTCTTCCGGCGTGCCCGCAAGCGCGGTCAAGTGGCCCATCTTGCGGCCAGGACGCGCCTGCGCCTTGCCGTACAAATGCAGCGACACATTCGGCAGGGCCAGGGCGGCAGGCCAATCAGGCGTCTTCGGCTCCCACAAATCACCGAGTAGGTTTGCCATCGCCGCCGGTCGCAGAAGTTCAGCGGACCCGAGTGGCAGACCGCAGATGGAGCGTACCTGCTGCTCGAACTGGCTGGTCGCGTGTGCTTCAATCGTCAGGTGGCCGGAGTTGTGCGGGCGCGGGGCAATTTCGTTGACGATCAAGCCGCCGCTCGGCGTGACAAAAAACTCGGCGCAGAGGACGCCGACAAGCTCAAGTGTTTCGCAGAGCGTTCGCGTGATCTCGACCGCTTCGGCAGCGGTTTCTGCGGATACCGAAGGCGACGGACAGACGGAAATATCTAAGATGCCGTTTTTGTGCGCGTTCTCAATGGGGCCATAGAAAGCGAAGCTGCCGTCTAAGCCGCGAGCGGCGACAACCGAGACTTCGCGCTCGAAGCGGACAAATCCTTCCAGAACGCACTCCGCGCCGCCGAGTTCCCGCCAGGCATCTGCGGCATCAAAAGCGTTTTGGAGCCTAACCTGGCCTTTGCCGTCATATCCGAACCCGGCGGTCTTGAGAATAGCCAATGTGCCGATGTCCGTAGAGGCGGCTTGCAGTTCCGCCAAAGTGGTCACTAAGCGGAACGGGGCGCAGGGGAACCCGTAATGCAAAAGAAACTCTTTCTCGCGCTTCCGGTTCTGCGCGATGTGCAGCGCTTCGCCGCTGGGGCGCACGGGGACGATCTCAGCGGCAGCAGAGGCTGCCTCTGTGGGTACGTTCTCGAACTCAAACGTGATAACGTCTACTGTGCGGGCAAACCCGCGCACGGCATCCAAATCGTCATACGCCGCGGCGACTTCGCCGTCTGAGACTTGCCCCGCCGGCGTGTCTGAGTCAGGCGAGAACGTCCGCACCCGATAGCCTAAACTGCGGGCGGACAGCGCAAACATCCGCCCAAGCTGGCCGCTGCCGAGAACGCCGAGCGTTGCGCCGGGCAGGATAGGAGGATGCAGAATAGACTTGTTCATTCCAGCACGTCTCCTAGCACGCGGGCAGTCTGGTCGGCGCGGAACCGGCGCAGCTTTTCGCGCAGCTCGGGCCGCGTATTGGCGAGAATGGCGACGGCGAGCAGGGCGGCGTTTATCGCGCCGGCTTTGCCGATGGCAAGGGTGCCGACAGGAATGCCGCCGGGCATCTGGACAATGGACAGCAGCGAGTCCTGACCGCTGAGCACGTGGCTTTGAACGGGAACACCCAGCACGGGAACCAGCGTCTGGGCCGCGACCATGCCGGGTAGGTGGGCCGCCCCGCCCGCGCCGGCAATAATGACCTCTAGGCCGCGCTCTTCTGCGGTCCGGGCGAACTCGGCCATAAGTTCGGGCGTTCGGTGTGCCGAAACAATCTTGTTTTCGTGCGGGATGTCAAACTGAGTCAAAATGGCGTCGGCATGACGCATGGTTTCCCAATCGGATTTGCTGCCCATGATGACAGCGACCAGGGGTTTATGTGAAGAATTTGTCATTGCTGCTGTTTATTCGCGAAGATGTCCGTGATGTCCTTCCGGTATTGTGACGGGGGAACTGGCCTGGCATGTTTGCCGACAATGAAGACTGTTCAGACTTGCAGGCACACTTAATTCTCACCGAAGCTCTTCAAGGAATCACGTCATGATTGATGCAGTCAATGCACCTAAAAATATCGCAGTCTCGAAAGCAAAACCGGCGGCTGCAGCTCGCTCCAAAGCGGCGCAGGCCAAGACAACTCAGCCGGGCGCACGGCGGCTTGTCCGCTGGCATCTGACCGCGCTTGGCCTGCTGGCAGGCTTATCCGTCACCGGACAGATCGCCGTGCAGTGCGTGATGCACGCTCCGCAGGCGGATGTGCCGGTTGTGGCCCAGGCCGCACGCCAGGAAGCCCTCGGCCAGCACCTTGTCGTAGGCGCTCTCGCCATTCAGGCATCCGAGACGCCGCAGCAGCGGACCGGCTGGGAAGCGGACCTGCGGGACACTGCGCAGCTTTGGAAGCAGTCCGCGGCGGGCCTGCCGCAGACCGACGCTGCCGCAAAGCTCGCCGCGCCGCATCAGCAGGCCATGCTGGACGCCGCGCAAGGGCTGCTTGCCGCGCTGCCACCGGATAATAGCCGCCAGAAGACTGATGTTTCGCGCTACTTGACCCCGCTGTTCCAGCACCAGAAAGCCTACGATGCGGGCATGGATGCAGTGATCGGCCAATATAGCCGGGCGGCGGCGGCGCATCTCGCATTCCTGCGGGAAGTGCAGGCGGGCCTCTGCGCCTTGACGCTCCTGGCCCTGACGGCGCTTGGTTTGCTGGCGTCTAAACCTAAATCGGGAGCTGTGTCTCAGACCGTTGCCGCGCTGACTGAGATGGAAGAAAAGCGTTCCGAGATGGACGCCGCGCTCAGCGAAGCCGACCGGCAGATCGCGCAGATGCGCCAGACACTCGAAAATTTGTCCATGGTGGATGCGCTGACCGGCCTCAAAAACCACCGGGCGTTCCAGGAGCAGCTTGACCGGGAGCTGGGCCGCGCCCTGCGCCACAACCAGCCGCTCTCCCTGCTGCTTCTGGATGTAGACAAGTTCAAGTCCTACAATGACAGCTTCAGCCATGTGGAAGGGGATCAGGCGCTCCGTATTATCTCGGACGTCGTGAAAGAAACGGCGCGGGCCAGCGACATTCCGGCCCGGTACGGCGGCAAAGAGTTCGCGATTATTTTGACCGAGACCGACATGATGGGCGCGGTTGTGCTGGGCGAGCGGCTCCGGCAGGCGGTCGCCTCGGCGGACGGCTTGCAGCGGCCCTTGACCGCCAGCATCGGCATTGCGACGCTGACTCCGAACATCTTCAGCGTCGCCGCGTTTATCGCGCAGGCCGACCGTGCCCTGTGCCATGCCAAAGGCGATGGCCGCAACCGCGTCAGCCATGCCCACCGCATTCCCGCCCCGCTGGAAGACGAAGCCCCGGTTTACGCCAAAGCCGCCTAAATCCGTTACTTGTAGGGGCAGGTCCCCGTGCCTGCCCTCTTGTCCTGCTTGTTTCGATCTGGTTTCCGAGTTTCCGAGAAGCAGGGGGGCAGGCACGGGGACCTGCCCCTACCCGCTTTCGGCCTCATAGCACGAATAGAAGTAGGGCGTTGCGGCCTCGAACTCGGCGGCGCAGGTGTCCACCATCTTGTACGACGGTTTGAGACCAATCTCTTTGACCCAGCCCCGGACATGGACTTCCTGAACCGCTAAAATCGCCGCCAGATGGCGGTTGGCGAAGCCGAGCGTCTTGGCCTGCGTCAACAGGGCGCGGGCATCGTCCGTCAGCGGCTCGAACGGCCGGAACTTGGGCCAGCTTGTCCGCAGATGCTCCTCAAACTGGACCAGCTTCTGGATTTTGACCAGAAACCACGGGTCCACTCCGGACAAGTCCGCCACTTCGCGCACCAGCATCCCCCGGTGAAACGCTTCGGCAATCAGAAATAAGCGTTGATCCGTTGCGCTCGCCAGCCCCGTCTCGATTTCCATTTCCGTTAAGCGGTCTGCGTTCTTCGGACGCAGGCCGACTTGCCCGATTTCCAGGCTGCGAATGGCCTTTAGAAGACCTGCCTCGAAGCTGCGGCTGATCGCCATGACCTCGCCGGTCGCCTTCATCTGCGTTGTAATCCGTCGGTCCGCCGCCGTGAACTTGTCAAAGGGCCAGCGCGGGATTTTGACGATGATATAATCTAAAGCCGGCTCAAAGCAGGCCAGCGTTTTCTGCGTGACGGCGTTCGGGATCTCGTCTAAGTGCAGGCCAACGGCAATTTTGGCGGCGACGCGGGCAATCGGGTAGCCGGTCGCTTTGCTTGCCAGCGCCGACGACCGCGAAACGCGCGGGTTAACCTCAATAATATAGTAGGAGAACGATTTCGGGTCCAGCGCCATCTGCACGTTGCAGCCGCCTTCAATGCCTAAAGCGCGGATAATCTTGAGCGCCGCCGAGCGCAGCATCTGATATTCTTTGTCGGAGAGCGTCTGCGACGGGGCAACCACAATGGAGTCCCCTGTGTGCATGCCCATCGGGTCGAAGTTTTCCATGTTGCAGACCGTAATACACGTGTCCGCGCTGTCCCGCATCACTTCGTACTCAATCTCTTTCCAGCCCGCTAAGTACCGCTCCACCATAACTTGATGCCGGGGCGAGAGCTTCAGGCCGCGCCGCCCGATTTCGTTAAGCTGTTCCGGCGTGTACGCGATGCCGCCGCCGGTGCCGCCGAGCGTGTAGGCAGGCCGGACAATCAGCGGCCAGGGTGCCTGCTCATTGCGCGAGAGCTTTTCTAACGCATCTTCGTCTTCGATGATCCACGACTCCGGCACCGGCTCGCCGATTTCCTGCATCAGCGCCCGGAAGATCTCCCGGTCTTCTGCCTTTTGAATGGCCGACAGCGGCGTTCCCAGCAGCGTGACAGCGTACTTCTCCAAAACGCCTGCTTCGGCAAGCTCTGTTGCCAGATTAAGTCCGGTCTGCCCGCCGAGCGTCGGCAGAAGGCCATCAGGCCGCTCTTTGGCGATAATACACTCGACAAACTCGACATTCAGCGGCTCGATATACACCGCATCGGCGGTCTCGGGATCGGTCATAATCGTTGCCGGATTTGAGTTGACCAGCACGACCGAGACGCCTTCCTCGCGCAGCGACTGGCAGGCCTGCGTTCCCGCATAGTCGAACTCAGCGGCCTGCCCGATCACGATTGGCCCACTGCCAATCACCAGGACTTTTTTGATATTGCTGTTTTTAGGCATAATTACTTTTTGGCGTCCACTCGCACCTTCTGCATGACGTTGTAGACATACTCTGTTTTGCCGCTTGTATACGCTTCGCGGTCTTCCGAGAACTGGACTAAAAGACTGCGCTTGAGCGCGGCGTAATGCTCTGCTTCTTCCGGGTGCGCCCGCAAATAGTCCCGAAACAGCAGGCGGTTGGCAAACGTAAACTCACCTAAACGCGGGTCATGCGAGACCGACAGATCAACGACATGGACATGGTGCGTGCGCGGCCCATTCGGCGGCAGGCCTTTGACAAAAAAGAGCCGGTCGGGAGCCGAGTCCGTCGGCCAGTACGCATACCCGAGTGCTTCCAGCGCCGGAACAGCCCGCGTCCGCGCTTCCGTGAGAGATCGCACCGCCACCAGCAGATCAATAATCGGCTTTGCGGACAAACCCGGAATAGCCGTGCTGCCAAAATGCTCGATGACGACAACGCTGTCCCCAAGCGAGGCTTCAATTTGTATCGCTTCCGCTCTGAACTGCTCCGGCCACTGCGGATTATAGTCAACAAGTGTGATTTCATTCATGGTTATCCCTGCTGCCGCGCTTTTTCTAAAGTCGCCTGAACGAACTGTGTTTTGCCTTTCGAGTAGGCGGCTCGGTTGTCTCGGAACTGTTCGGCCAGAGCGCGTTTCAGCGCTTCATACCGCTGCGCGTCGCCAGGATGAGACCGCAGATAATCCCGAAATGCCAGCAGAGACTTCCACTGCTCATGCCCGGCTTCGACCATGTGTAGGTGATGGGTTCGCCGGAACTCAACTAACCCTTTGCGAAAGAACAGGCGTCTGGGAATGCCGTTCTCTCCCCGGCACTCGTACCCAAGCGCTTCCAGCGCCGGGATTTTCGCCTCTGCCTCCGCAAGCACTGTGACGCCCACCAAAATATCAATCACGGGCTTTGCGGCAAGACCAGGAATGGCCGTGCTGCCGACATGCTCGACGCCGACGAGGATGTCTCCCAGCGCTTGCCGGATGGCCTGAGCTTCGCCCGCATATATCTCCGGCCAGGAAAGGTCATAGACGGCAATGACAACTTCGTCCATCGTTTACCCTTGTGCCTTCGCAAGAACCGCTTCTACATAAGCAGTCTTAGCATCGTTGTAGGCCAGCCGGTCAAAGCGGAAGCGCTCCACCAGCTCGCGCTTCAAGGCGGCGTACCGTTGGGCTTCTTCCGGGTGCGCTCGCAGGTAATCTCGAAACAGCAGATGCGCGGACGCCGCCGAGTGGTCCGGCGCGTAGACATGAAGCTGATGGGTGCGTCCTCCCTGTGCGTTGTACTTCTTGAAGTACAAGCGCGTCTCCAGGTCCAAAGCGAAGATGCCTTGCCGCCACCCCAGCGCGGCCAGAGCCGGCGCGGCATTTTGCGCGTCTGGAAGTGTCCGCACTACGGCTTGAATGTCTACAATCGGCTTGGCGGCAAGGCCCGGCACGGACGTACTGCCGATGTGCTCCAGCCCTACCAGCGATGCGCCGAATACTTGGCGCAGGCCGGCCACTTCCTGCGCGTACAGTTCCGGCCAGCGCGGGTCATAGTCTGCAACAACGACTTCGTCCAAGTTTCCTCTCTCATGCATCACCTCACACTTGCTTTTTGGAGCGTGGCCTCCACGAACTCGGACTTGCCGGCACTATACGCCGCCCGGTCGGTAGGGAACTGCGCCGCAAGGTCTCGTTTCAATGCTTCATAACGCTTCGCTTCGTCCCCGTGATCCCGCAGGTAATCGCGAAATGTCACTTGGCGGCGATATTCGGCATTGTCGCAAACGCACAGGTACAGGTGGTGCGGGACCGTCCCCGGCGGGGTGTGGAACGCTTCCCGGCCCGAAATCCCCAGGTCGCCCTGATGGGTATAGCCAAGCGTTGCCAGCCGGGCAATAGCACCGGGAACGTCCGAGTGGGACGGGATGATTACGTCAATATCAATGATCGGCTTTGCGGCCAGGCCCATGACCGCCGTGCTGCCAATATGCTCCACGGCAATCAAGGGACCATCGGCGAACGCGGCACGGACCCGTCCAGCGATTTCGGCGAACTGTCCGGCCCAGGCCGGGTCATAGTCGGCGATGACGATTTCGTCCATTCCCTTGCCCTTTCTGCGTTTCAGCTAACCTCGTGCTTTCTCGTCTTCTAACCGCTGCAAAATCTGGCCCCGGCAGACGAGTTCCAGTTCCAGCACCTGCCAGAACAGCCAGCCGATAGGCCGGTTGGTCTCATACCGATTGGTCGCCGGGTCACCGGGCACAGTCCGCACAGCGCGAAGTCCATCGGTTCCAAGCGGGGCCAGCACCTGAGCGGAGACGGCGCGAGTCGCTTTCAAGGCTTCGGCCAGCGCCGGGCTGTCGGGAAAATCGGCGGCCTGCAGGCGGTATTCCGGGTAGCCGCTGACCAGATGCCCCACCCAGTAGCGTTCCGCCCGAATAAACTCCAGCAGGATCTGATGCAGAGAGCGCCCGCTCGGCCCCGGCACCGACTCAAGCTGCCATTCTTTCAGCCCTTCAACGACTTCTACAAACTCCTGATGTGAATCATCCCAGTAGGGATACAGCTCATCCAGCGTCATGACGTGTCTGCTTCTTTTGTATCTGTCTCTTTGATGTCAGGTCGGGTGAGCCAGTAGGCCCAGGCGATCAGCATACCTTGAAACGGCAGCCGTCCCCAGAGAATCCACGGGTTGTCGGTGTAGATTTTGTGAACCGCCATGTTGACGTTCGCTGGGAACACGGCGGCAAACAGCGCGGCCAGCCCCCATGCGGCGGCTGTGCGTGTTCGCCTGACCAGCAGCCCCAGCCCGCCGGCAATCTCAAAGAAGCCGCTGACCAGCACAAGCACTTTAGGCGCAGGCAGCCAGTCCGGCACGATCTTAGTAAAGGTGCCCGGCGCAACAAAGTGCAGGACGCCTGCGGCAACCATTGTCACGGACAGCAAATACCGAAAAATGGTCTTCCACATAGCCTTTTACTTCTTTTCCAAGAACAGGCAAGTGCCGGGGTTGTAGAAAACCCCGGCAGGAAATGTCCATCGGACACAGAGCGGCCTTATCCTGCTGACTTGCTCTTTGTCCGAAGGACGCTTCTTTGCCGGGGTTTTCTACAACCCCGGCTCTTCTCCTACTTCTTGACTCCCTCCACGCTGTAGACATCTTCCACATAGCGGCGCGGACCGCCCAGCGTAAACGTCGCGATCTTGTGCGAAGGCTGAATGATGGATGGATACCGCGTTGACCACCACTGCTGCCAGTACGCCGTCCGCGTCACGACAACCGCCGCCGCGTGCAGACGCTCGACCGGATGGTCGTCATTAGACAGCCCCGGCTGAACCGGCGCGGCGGCAAGCATGGTGCCGAGACACAGCGACGGCGCAAACTCGCCAATCACAATGCTTCCCGGCGGCAGAAGCTGCCCCAATTCTCGGCTTGCGGCCTGCCGCGTATTGGTTTTTCCCGTCCATGCCAGACCGTACCAGACGCCGCTTGTCAGCAGAAACAGCGCCGCAGCGGCGAGCTGAGTGGGCCGCTTCCAGCCTGCCAAACTCCGCGCCGCCAGTCCCGCCAGCGGCGGCAGGAACAAAACGTAGTACCGGCTCGGCGCATATGACGACACCAGGCAAAACAGCAGGCCGCAGGCAAGCCAAACTGCCAAATACTTGTCGGCGTCGGTCCACTGCCGCCACTTCCCAATCTTCCACCCCGCCAGCAGGCACGGCACCGGCAGCAGCGCCAGCAGGTACGGCACAACCCCGCGCTCGCCGCCTACCAGTCCGCGCCGCAAGTTCAGCCACAGGCTGACTGCCGAATGCGGCTGCATCTGGTGCACCCGGTAGAAGGTCGCCATGCGGACGAGTTCTGCGTGATGCGGCGCGTACCAAAGCAGAACATAAAGTAGGAGCAGGAAAGCCCCCCCGCCCCAATTCTGGGGAGCCAGCGCGGAGCGTCTTGCGAACACTGCCGGCAGGGCGATGACGGCAAGGCCCTTGAAGACAATCGCGGCGGCGACGGCAGCGCCGGAGAGCCATTTGATGCCGTAGGACCAGAGCGCAAAGGCAAGCACGAGCCAGAACACCGTCGGCGTTTCCTGCAATGCGAGCCTGTTGTAGAGCGCGAACGGCGGAGCGAGACCAAGAAATAGCGCTCCGAAATCGGCGGTTCGGCTGTCATAAGCCCGGCACAGGCCCAGCCAGAACACCGCAATCGTCACGAGGCCGAAACAGACACTCAGCAGGCGGGCTTGATGCAGGCCCCCGCCGAACAGGGCAAATACCCCCTGCTGCAACAGGCTTAACAACGGCGACAGCAGGCGGTCATGGAAGTTGCCCGGCGCAAGAGTGCCGAACAGCGCTTCATGCCGGGCATCCAGCGTGTAATAGCCTTCGTCAGTGTAAAGCCCAGTGCTCCACGACAGCCACGGCGGCGGGTCGGCGTCCAGAGCCGTCAGGCGAACCAGCAGGCACAAGAGCAGCAGGCCGATCCGCGCCCAGAAGCGCGGGCTGCCAAGACGCCTCACGCCCGGTGCTCGTCAATCATCTGCAAGAAACGGGCGAAGTAGCCCCGGCTGTCGGCGGGGCCGGGGGACGCTTCCGGGTGATACTGGATCGTGAAAATCGGCAGCGTCTTGTGCCGCAGTCCCTCCACCGTGCCGTCGTTTAAATTGATCTGCCAGACTTCAATGTCCGGGTCATTGAAACCGTCCGCCGCCAGCGCATAACCGTGATTCTGGGACGTGATAATCACCCGCCCTGACTCTAAATCCTTCACAGGGTGATTTGCGCCCCGATGCCCGAACGGCAGCTTGAATGTATGCCCGCCAAACGCGCAGCCGACAAGCTGATTTCCCAGGCAAATGCCCATAGTCGGCTTGGCCTGGGATAGCACACGCACGGTTTGAACAATATCACCAAGCAGGGCCGGGTCGCCGGGACCAGGCGACAAAAAGATGCCGTCAGGGTTAGTGGCGAGTATGCTCTCGGCAGGCGTGTACGCGGGGAACACCGTCACTTCCGCCCCCAAAGACGCCAGCGAGCGCAGGATGTTGAACTTAACGCCGCAGTCCAGCAGCGCGATCTTGTACTTCGTTTCGCCTATCGCAGACGGCCAGACATAGGGCGCGTCTGTCGTGACCTGGGCCATGTAGTTCACGTCGGCATAGCCCGCCGACTCGGTGAGCTTTTGCATCAGTTCTGCCGGACTCTCTTCCGACGAGATCGCGCCCATCATCACGCCCGCCGAGCGCAGTCTTTGGGTCAGCGCCCGCGTGTCCAGCCCCGCAATGCCGACGACATGGTGCGTTTTCAGAAACGCATCCAGCGTCTCGGTAGACCGCCAGTTGGACGGCGCATCGGCCAGCTCTTTGACGATAAAGCCCGACACCTGAACCCGCTTCGACTCAAAGTCGTCCGGGTTCACCCCGTAGTTGCCGATGATCGGGTAAGTCAGCGAAACCAACTGCCCGGCATAGCTCGGGTCTGTTAAAATTTCTTGGTAGCCCGTCATGCCCGTATTGAACACGACCTCGCCCACGGTGGTCCCGCTCGCGCCGAACGCCGTTCCCGTATAAATTGTGCCGTCCGCCAGGACGAGATGCGCTTGTGTCATTGGTCGTTGATTACACGGAGATGGAGCAAATCCCGGTATCCTGTTGCCCCATTCCACCGGTCAAACTCAGAGCATATATAGGTTTCTTGAACGATTTCAGCCGCTTCTTGATTAAGGCGAAACCATTCAGCTTTGCCACGGGCGTTGAGGTATTCTTCCTTGTGGTTGCGGTGGCAGAACATAAGCCACATACCTCCTCCAGCGGGGCTATAGCCCGAAAACGCACAGTTAAAGCAGCACTTCATGTAAGTATCAGCGGGCATGAGGCGCTGAATGTCAAGCATTTCCCCTTCAAAGAAACCGCCGCTTCTCCCAGAAGATTTCAAGGCTTTGCCTTCGACTTCCAGCGTCATGATTAATTCTTCTTTGTCTATTCTCCCGTTAGCCGTCGGTTTACCAAGCTCCAAATGAACATGAAGCGCAACGACCTTTTCCTGCTTGCTGCCGGCAACTATCACAGGAATGTTACACTCGGTTACATAACCGCAGAGATTTCCACAGTAAAGCGCGAACTGCGAACCGATTTCTTCAGTTACTGTTGTGAAGCCGTCGAAATCGCTCCCTTCAAACTCAACTCCGCGCACGATCATTCGCAAAGTCTGACCGTCGTTTTTAATGACAGTTTGCTCCTCGCCATATGCGTCGCGATAAACCGCATAATAAATAGCCATTATAAAATGATCTGCCGCCCGCCAACAAAAGTTGTCACTGACTTGCCCGTCAGCGTCACGGCGTCTAAAACGGAGTTGCGGGACTTAGATTTGAACTGGCTGACGTCTACGGTCCATTCGGCATCTGGGTCAAAGATCGTGATGTCGGCGGGTGCGCCAACGCTGAGTGTGCCGCCGGGGACGCCGAGTATTCGGGCCGGCGCGAGGGACATCTTCTCGACCATCTGAGATAGCGTCAGATGGCCTGGCTTGACCAGGTGCGTCACGACGAGGCCGAGCGAGGTTTCGAGGCCGAGCATTCCAAACGGCGCGAGCGCGAACTCTTGCTCTTTTTCATGCGGCGCATGGGGCGCGTGGTCGGTGGCAATGGCGTCAAGCGTGCCGTCTTTGAGGCCTTCGATAATTGCCACTTGGTCGGCCTGAGTGCGGAGTGACGGCGACATTTTGGCGTTGGTGTTATAGCCGTAGCAGGCTTCATCGGTCAGCGCGACGTACTGCGGGCAGGTTTCGGCGGTAATTGGTGCGCCCAGCGATTTGGCGTGGCGGATGGCTTCGACGCTTTCTTTGGTGCTGACGTGCAGGATATGCAGGCGGCAGCCGGTGGCCTGGGCAAGCATGATGTTCCGGGACGTGCCGATGTTCTCGGCCTCGCGCGGGATGCCTTTTAGGCCTAAGACAGTAGACACATAACCTTCGTTCATCACGCCGTCGCCGGTGAGGTCTTTGTCCTCGCAGTGGGCGACGTAGGTGAGGCCGAGCATGGAGCAGTACTCCATCGCCCGGCGCAGGAAGCGGCTGCTTTGAACCGGGTAAGCGTCGTCGCCGATGCCGACAATGCCGGCGTCTTTGAGGTCCGCCATCTCGGTCAGCTCCGCGTTGTGCAGGCCTTTGGAGACGGCTGCAACCACATACACCCGCGCCGAAGCGGTTTCGGCCTGCCGGTGCAGGTCGCGCACGATCTCCGGCCGGTCAATCGGCGGGGACGTGTTCGGCTGGCAGGCAATCGCCGTAAAGCCGCCGTTTGCCGCCGCCGCTGTTCCCGACCCGACATCTTCTTTATACTCTTGACCCGGAACGCGCAGGTGAACGTGCATGTCAATCAGGCCCGGCGCGACGACCAGCCCGGTGCAGTCCATAACGGTCGCGCCCTCTTCAGCAGCAAGCTCGGGACCGACTTCCGCGATGCGGCCATCCGCGCCAATCCGCAAATCACAGACGGCATCAAGGTCATTCGCCGGGTCAACAACGCGGCCATTTTTCAGTAGGTAAGTCATAATTGAGGCCAAAGAACCCCTCCCGCTCGTTCCTCGCTCCCTCCCCTGCTAGGGAAGGGCTAGAGAAACACAAGACGAAAGACAAAGGCCCTCCCAGCTCTGGCCCTGCTCTTCATTGCCCTTCCCTAACAGGGGAGGGAGCGAGGAACGAGCGGGAGGGGTTCCGAACGATTCAAATGTTCTCTTTCGCCCCAAACCGCTCCAGCACAACCATCATCAGCAGGTAGCCCAGCGCTAAATCCAAAACGAGAAACACGAGCCAGCCGCTCAAAATGTTGGAGCCGGGACCGCAGCCGCGCCCGATTTCGGGGTAGTCAATGCCGCTGATGTCCGGGTAGGTCTTTTCGTATCGGACACGGACGATTTGACCGGGCTGCACCCCGCTTTTCTGCGGCTGGTCGGCATCGCCCCACAGGGTCTGGTCAACACGGATTTGCCCCTGATACTCCTGCTTTGAACCGGGCTTGATTTCCCCGCGCACAAGCGGAGGCGGCGCGTAGAACATATAGTCCAGCAGGTAAACATGGTCCCCTACTTTGAAGGGATTGCCCGTCGCCTGTACTTCTTTCTTTGTGATCGTTCCCCGCGCAAGCCCCGCGGCTTTGGCGTAAGCAAGGTTCGGCGGCAGGAACTTGGACTGTGGAATGCCTACCAGCGGCAGAATAATCGCCAGCAGCACAGACGCGATGACCAGCCCGCCCAAATAACGAAACACGCGGTTGAGGCTCATGCAGAGGACTCCTTAGCCAGAATAAGACATCAGCCAGAACAAAACGGCCATTCTAACGGCGACGCCGTTGGTGACTTGATCGGTGATGACGGCAACATCGTCGTCTGCCAGGGCCGACGCGATTTCGACGCCCCGGTTCATCGGGCCGGGATGCAGCACGGTCACATCCGGCGCGGCGGCGCGGAGCTTTGCTTTGCTGACCCCGAATAAGCGGGCGTACTCGCGCACGGACGGAAAGAACGCGGAGTCCTGACGCTCCAATTGGATCCGCAGGATGTTGACCACGTCCACGCCTTCCAAGCCGGCTTCTAAATCCGTGAAAACCGTCACGGGAAGCAGGGCGGCGTCGGCGGGCAGCAGGGTCGGCGGGGCAATGAGGCGGACATGAGCGCCCATCGCCGTCAGCCCCCAGATGTTGGAGCGGGCCACGCGCGAGTGCAGGATGTCGCCGACAATCGCTACCGTCAGGCCCTCGATACGCCCCTTGACCTGCCGGATTGTCAGCAGATCCAAAAGCCCCTGGGTCGGGTGCTCGTGCGTGCCGTCGCCGGCGTTGATGACGGGCTTTGCCGGCACATACCGGGCGGCAAGCTGGGCCGCGCCGCTGCAGGGATGCCGGATCACAAACGCATCAATGCCCATCGCGTCCAGCGTCAGCATCGTGTCTTTCAGCGACTCGCCTTTGACCATGCTGCTGGTCGTTCCCGAGAGGCTGTAGGTGTCGGCGGACATGATTTTCGCCGCCGCCTCAAATGAAGTCCGGGTGCGGGTGCTTGGCTCAAAAAACAAAGTCGCGACGGACTTGCCGCGCAGGGTCGGCACTTTTTTGACCGGCCGCGTGACGATCTCCCGGAACGACTGCGCTGTGTCTAAAAGATAAAGGATTTCGTCCGCGCTTACACTTTGCAGATCCAGCAGGTCTTTTCGTCTCAACCGTGCTTCTCCTGAGCTTCTTGCGCTTGATACTCCCGCGCCAGCATGGACATAATAACCAGCGAAACATGCTCTCCATCGTGCAGAAGCGCTTCCCGCAGGGTGCCTTCTTCCTGGAAACCCATTGTCCGGTACAAAGAGCGGGCGCGAGTGTTTGTTTCAATGACGTCCAGCCAGAGGCGACGCGCTTTGTGTTCGGTGAAGGCGATTCGCTGCACTTCTTTCACCGCCGCCCAGCCGTAGCCGCACCCTTTCTGCGTAATAATAAGGCGCTTCAGCATCAAGTTGTGGCTGTCATTGGTGCAGTCCGCCAGAATGACATGACCCACAGGCAGGCCCTCTGGGTCCGTAACGATAAAAGAGTCGAACTCCTCGCTTGTCATTGCCGTCAAGTGCTGCTCACGTTCCCAGCGGCCTACAAACGGCGCATGTGCGGGGTCATTTTCGGCGGCCAGCACAAAGTCGAGATCGGCTTCCGTCATTTCTCGCAGGAGGACATCGTTCATAGCGCGGCCTCTTTATGCTTCACTACTTTTATGAATAACCACTTTGTCTTCGCCGTCCAGCTCCGACAAAAAGACTTTGACAAACTCGCGCCGGCCTGTCGGCAGGTTCTTGCCGACGTAATCCGGGCGAATGGGAAGCTCGCGGTGGCCCCGGTCTACCAGCACGGCAAGCTGAGTCACGGCGGGGCGGCCTAAATCCACTAAAGCGCCAAGCGCGGCCCGGACCGTCCGGCCCGTAAACGCCACGTCGTCTACTAAAACGAGCCGCTTGCCTTCAATGTCAAAGGGGATTTGCGTAGTGCCGACATGCGGCTGATAAGTGCGGAAATCGTCTCTATAAAGGGAAATATCAAGCTCGCCGCAGGGGACGGGGCCGCCTTCGATGCGCTCCATCGCGGCGGCCAGCCGGCGGGCCAGGGGTGCGCCCTTTCGGAGAATGCCGACAACCGCGAGGTTCTGGACGCCCCGGTTCTTTTCCAGGACTTCGTGCGCGATGCGTGTCCAGGCCCGGCGCATCTCGTCGGCGTCCATGATGACGGCAGTATTTGGTTCAAGAGTATTTGGTTCCAGTGGAGCGGGCATAAGTTCGCCTCAGAAAGTAAGCCGTCAGGCGTTAGGAGGAGGCGCAGACGTGCAGGCAGGGTAAACGGCCTGAACTGGAGAGACGCTGCCTTCCCCGCCTCGCAGGACGGAATTAAAGGTCACGATTTCGCCTAGTATAGCAGGCAGCGCAGCTTTTGTCAACATCTAGTGCAGCCAGCCGAGCATCACCCAATCCAGCCGAGCAGCGCCGTCGCGAGGCTGAGAAAGATGGAGATGCCGACGACGTCCTGAAATGCCGTCTCAAACGGCCCGGCGGTCAGCGCCGGATCAAACCCGGCCCGCTTGGACAGCAGCGGAATACACGTGCCGATAATTCCGGCGATGTTGACCGACAAGAACATGCCGAGAAAGACGACCAGGCCGAAGACCCAGTGCCGGTCCCAAACCCCAGCAATCAGGCCCAAAGCAGACGCACACGCGCCTCCGAGCAGCAGCGTCGTCGCGACCTGCCGCCCAAGCGCGTGACGCCACTCGGCCAGCTTGACCTGGCCGGACGACAGGCCGCGAATGATGATCGCCGCCGACTGCAGGCCAGTGTTGCCGCTGATGGCCGAGATGATCGGCATAAAACTCGCCAGCAGAATGAACCGTGTCAGCGTCCTGTCAAAAACGTGAATCACGACGCCCGCGAACAGCTCAATCAAGAGCGTCGCCATGATCCACGGCAGCCGCAGCCGGGCGATCTGCACCGGCGACTTGCGCTCCAGTTCTTCGGCATCCGAGCCAACTGCACGCAGGTACTCTTCGTTGAACTCTTCCATCAGCACGTCAATGACGTCATCAATCGTAATAATGCCCAGCATCTTGCCGCCGCCGTCCGTGATCGGCAGGGTCAGCAGATCGTAGCGCGAGATCAGCCGGGCCGCGTCCTTTTGGTCCGTTTCGGGGGAAATACTGATCGGCTCATGGGTCATCAACTCGCCGGCGAGCTGCTCCGGCCCGGCGGACAGCAGGGCACTGACCGGAAAAACGCCGATTAAGATGCCGTCAGGCTGGGAAACATAAATCTCATTGATGGTTTCCAGTTCCCCGGCGGCGCGGCGCAGGTAATCCAGCACTTCGGCGGCGGTTTGAGCAGGCGCGGCACGGGCGAACTTGTCGGTCATCAGGCGTCCGGCGGTATGGTCGGGATACGCCAGCAGGAAGCGCACCTCGGCGGCATCGGTGGGGGCGCGGGCTTCCAGGTCCGCCAGCAGCGAGCCGGCGATTTGCGGGCTGGCTTCCGAGACGACTTCGGCGGCGTCATCCATCGGCAGATGGTCCAGCAGATCCGTAATGCGGCTGAGCGGGGCGTTGTCGGTGAGAAACCGAACCATATCGGGCGGCAGCTCGTCTAAAACTTCGGCGGCCCGCGCGTTGTCCAGCCAGTTGAAGACGGCCAATGCTTCCGCGCGGGTCAGTCCGTCTATCGCTTCTACGATGTCCGCCGGATGACGCCCCTGAAGCGCCGCCGTCATCCGCAGATCACCGCCGTCCCCCAGCGGCTTGGACAGGGCGGATTTCAAGTTTTCCATGAGTTTGCGCGGCGCGTCTTCCATGCCAGCAGAATACCCCAACTTGTGCCGCTGAAAGCGCAGGAACCCTAAAAGCGATTACGCTTAGTATAAGCGTTTTGCCCCCGGCCTGTCAAGCAAGAAGCCGCTGGCTCCGACTGGAACCAGCGACTGGATGTTGCGCTTCTAGTAGTACGATGACTCCTTTAGTCATTACTGCCAGTTAAGGCTTGGTGTTCTGCGCCTTATCGACAGCGTCCGTGATTTCCTGTTTGCTCTTTTGGTCGCTGACACAAGCTTGAAGAAGAAGTTTTAGTTCTACTGGATTGGATGGTTTTGATGCATACAATGTTATTATTCGACGTTCTGCAATTGGGTTGAAAGTTTGCCTTAATTCTGTCAGGTCACGCTGCTGTCCGACAATCGCGGCGTTCTTCGCGTTTTTTGCAATCGCTTCTTCGTATTGACGCCGCATTTTCGGGTCAGCAATGTTATCCGGCGACATTCCAGAGAAAAAAATTTGCTTTAGTCCAGCAGGTGCCGGGATGTTCAGCATATAAGGATAATCACGAGGGTTGAAGTTCGGGATAATGTTTTGATCTATGCGTTTCCAAGTCGACAGCCACCAGCCAGCTACTTCACTCCGTTGAACTTCCCAGTCTTCAGTACTACCTGGACTAATGGCATCGCTGCTCGACAACCCATAGAGAACTAAACAAGACTGCTCATCGATAGATTTTGGGTAGTGGCTCAAATTGGTCTGAGCGGGTAAGATGAGCCTATGCTTATCCCGGCTCCGCGCTGCGCTCACTGCGGCAGCGAACATCTCGTCAGCAACGGCCACGCTCCAAACGGCAAACTGCGCT